>Ga0247784_1000051_pt1 | contig 41398 bp, 67 predicted proteins | sample UWRJL169409R5_FD_179909 | JGI IMG/M metagenome (GOLD analysis project Ga0247784, IMG submission 179909) | Plant litter microbial communities from Arlington Agricultural Research Station in Wisconsin, United States - UWRJ-L169-409R-5 | ecosystem: Environmental > Terrestrial > Plant litter >...
CAACCTGCTGCCGCTGCTGGACGAGCCCCTGCTGCCACCGGTTGCGCGCCAGCTCGATCGCGTCCTTCTCGGTGATCTGCAGTCCGTCCACCTTGGCGCGCAGATCAGGGAACTTCTCGAGCGGGTCGATCGCGGCCGCCGCCGGCTCACCGGTCAGCAGGGCGAGCTGCTGCATCTGCTCGCGCAGCAGGCCCATCGCGCCAGCGTAGTCGCCGCCGTTGATCATGCCAACGATGCTCATCGCCTGCTGGAACTGCTCCGGCTGCACTTGGTGCTCGTGGAACACTTCCTTCACGTGGCTGACCTGACGCGTCAGCATGTCAGCCTGCTCGCGCAGCGGCCGGAGTTCACGCAGCTCGTTCGCCATCGACTGGAAGCGCTGCTGCGACTCCGGCTTCAGGCCCTCGGGCATCTTCAGGTCGTCGGCGACCGGCTTCGCAGCAGGCACCGCGGGTGCGCCCGGCACTGCGGGCTTCGCGCCGGCCAGCGCCGCGGCGGCGGCATCGGCCGCCACCTTCGCGGCGAACCGGCCGGCCTCGTCGCGCGGCTGTCCCTGCGGCGCCTCTTCGGCGCCCTTCGGGAACATCGCTTCGAGCATCGTCTTCGGCGCGGGCGCCGCATCGATGGCCGGCGCATCCGGCACCACCGCGGCATCGGGCGTCACCACCTCCACCGGCACCGACGTGTCGATCGCGCCCCCGCCGCCGCCCTCGTCATCGGGCTTCATCAGACAGTGCAGTCGGAACAGGCGGTGCAGTTTCATGGCGGCGGTTGGTCAGTTCTGTTGTGCGGGCATCGTTGCGCGTCCGGCGCGGTGTTTTCCCCGCGTTTACATCGGCCCGGGCTGCATGTCGCCGCCGGGCGCGAGTTGCTCGATCGGCTCCGTCTCCAGCGGCTCGATCGGCGGCACATCGGGCAGCGGCGTCGCGGCCGGCAGCGTGTCGTTCGCCGGGGCGGCCTCGGCCTGGATGCGGGCGACGATGATCTTTGCCTCGGCCTCGATTGGCGCGGTCACCTTCGCCACCTCGATGTCGCGGCGCGCATTGATCTGCGCCACCTCCACGTCGCGCTGGGCGTTGGCCTGGCCGACGGCAACCGTGGCCTGCGCCTCGTCCGCCTTGCTCTTCAGCTGCGCCTCCAGGTCCTGCACCTGCTGAGTGAGTTCCTGGATCTGCTGCTGCATCTGCTGGCCGATCTGCTGGACGCGCGGATCCTGCATCGGGTCCGGCGCGCCCTGCCCGTCCTCTCCTTCCTTCGGCGCCGGCAGGTACTGCTCGATGTCGAGCCGCTCGTCGAAGCGCCGCAGCGTTTCTTTGACCAGCGCCACGACCGCGGAGGCCGACTGGTTGTCGCCCTTGGCGCGCAGCTCTGTGACCTGGGCCAGCGCCTTCTCGATGACCGGCAGCACCTTGGTCCACCGGTCCTGATCCTGCAGCCGGTCCGGCTTGCCCGTGCTGCCGCCCTGCACCCGCACGCTGACCTGCCGGAAGATCTGGTCGGCGGTCATCTGCGGCCACACCGCTTCCTCGCCGGCGATCTCGCGCACCTCGGCCTCGGTCATCTTGCGAAGGCACATCTCCAGCACGTAGGCGCCCACGTCCGAGAGCATGTCCTCGGTGATGTCGGTGCGCTCGCTGCTGCGGCTGCGCAGGCCCTGCGCCAGGATCTCGGCCTCGGTGGCGGTCTTCGCCTGGGTGACCGTGCCGCGGCTGGCGTCCCCGCCGCCGAGCGTCTGCTCGATGTCACCGCGCGCCGGCGCCGTGTCGTAGGCCGTCGGGTTGATGTTCCCGAGCGTGCCGCTGTAGATGTCGTCGCCGATCGGCTTGCCGCCATTGCCCTCGACGACGATCACGTCGGAGCCCTGGCGGTTGGTGATGTTCGTGACGTCGGTCGGCGTCAGTGCTCCACCCTTGCGCACCACGTTGAGCGGCAGCGCGAACTTCCGGTCGCGCACCAGGTCGTCCCGATTGGTGTTGTACTCGTTGACCAGCTGGGTGATGAGTTCCACGTCCGACTGCGGATAGAACGCCCCGTCGACCTCGTTGAACAGCATCAGAAAGAACGGATACCACTGCCGGCCGGTCCAGTCGGGGGACATCGGCGGCTTGACGAAGCCTTCCTCGCCGTCGCACACGTACAGCACGCGGTTCGACGTCTGGTCCCACACCTCGTAGACGCACAGCAGGCAGCGGTGCTGATCGCCGCCGCTCGCGTCCTGGGTCGAGCCGTCGGCGGCCTTCGGCTTGTAGCGCTTCGCCTTCTTCGCCTCGTAGCCGGCCCACGCCTTGTACTTTTGCGGCGTCATCCACACCCGGTGCGCCATCGCGTCGGCGCGCGGGTAGTCCTGCACCTCCTCGACGGACTCGTCCAGGATGATCACGTCCTCGGACTTCACGAAGTCGTAGACCGGGCCGCGCCATACGGTCACCTCGCTCTGCGACTCCAGGCCGGCGAGCGTCTGCTGCAGCTCGGCCAGCTTCAATTCGTGGTCGGTGGTCGACGGATCGTCGAGCTCGGCTCGCAGGGCCTCCACCTTGTTGATGTTGTCCTGCGTGTCCTTCATCCGCTCGATGATTGCGGTGTCGGTCTTCGTGTCCTCCTGCCACTGGGCCTTCGTCCAGCCCACGGCAGTGGTGTAGGCGGCGGTGAGTTGGCGCTTCGTGCGCTTCTTCAGCCGCGCGTCCTCGACCAGCAGTTTCTGCAGCAGCGCCTCGGCGGTGTCGCAGAACCCCTGCACCATCTTCAGCCGGGCCTCGGGCACGCCCTTGCGCGGCTTGACGGCGAACTCCGGATCCTTCGCGTACACCTGCGGCCGCATGCTCGCGAGGTTCGAGAAGAACAGGTTCGTCCGATACGGCTTACCCTCGGCGTCAGGGTTCTTGCCCTGCAGCCGCTGGCGGTTCGTGGCGAATCGCTTCGTGGCCGCCTCGGTCCGCTTGATCGCCGCTTCGATGCGGCTCATCCACTCTTTGGCGAGCGCCTTGTCCTGGTCGGACACGACACGCTCGCCCTGCTGTGGCTGGGCCTGCTGCGGCGATGTGGGCGGAACGAGGTCGGCCATCTATCAACCCTGCAGGCTGATCGACACGGTGCCGGAGGTGTAGGCGCTGACCGTCGCGTGGATGTAGCGCGACAGCTTCACTTCGGCCTCCAGGCCCTGGTTCGTCGCCGCCATCACCACCGCCGACGTGGCCTTGGTCGCCGAGCTGGCCGACGTGGCGTTCACGTTGGTGACGCCCTGCAGCGAGATCGACTGGATCGGTGCGGGGACAGCGCCCAGCAGCGAGTTGTCGTTCGCGGTGAACTCGGACAGGCTGGCGAATGAGGTCAGCGTCACGGTGCCGACCAAGTTGCCGGCGACCGCCAGGCCGGCCGAGTGGCTGTTCATCAGCGGCGTGGTGTCGAACACCTGGGCGCAGCGCGGCGAGCCGCCGTAGGTGCCGTTGCCCACCGAGCCGACCAGTTGCCCGGTCGTGGCGGTCAGCATGTTCAGCGGCCACTCGCCGTTCATGGCGGTGAGACCGGTGACGCCGGCGATGGCCACCTTGTCACCGGTCTTCAGCCCGCTGTTGGCGGCGAAGGTGGCGACGATCGGGGTGGCGTTGGTGCCGCCGGTGATCAGCAGCATGTCGACGGCAGAGCCGGCGGAGCCGAGGGACTTGGTCTTGATGGACATGATTCGTTCCTTTGACGCAGAGAACAGCCCTGCCAGCCGGGTGCACAGCGAGGGGCTGCACCGGCCCCGTGGTGATCAGTGCTTCACGCCCCCGGACGCCAGCACGATGTCGTCGCCGATCAGCGGACGGATCGCATCCACGTCGTTCACGAAGGCGTCGGACTTGTCAGCCGCGGGCTTGGTGGCAAGCTCCAGGCGCTGGACCGGGTTCAGGGTGGCGAGCCGCGCGAGGGCGGCCTGCGCGTCGATGTAGCGCTCGTCCTCGGCGCCGAGCGCGTTGATCGTGTCCTCGAGCCCCATCCCGGCCAGCAGGTCCGCGTGCTCGCGGCTGTCGGCGTGGATCAGAATCGCGTCGCCGCCCACGGTGCAACCGCCGGCCAGCGTGAAGATGTTGGTTCCGTCCAGGACGCCGGCCACCGTGTACAGGTAGGCGACAGCGCCGTCCTCGTCGACGTGCGTCCCCTCGAAGATCACGGCCGGGTCGACCAGCCGCTTGAGGTCGGCCGCGTCGATCGAGCGGCGGTGCGTGAAGTCCAGGGCGAGGTCAGGCGTCGAGTGCATGCAGCCATTGAGCCGCGACCCGACTGGCGTTTTCCCCGCGTTTCAGCCCCGCAGCAGCCGGCGCTTCTCTTCCTCGTCCCGCTTGATGATGCCGTCGAGCGACCACGCCGGCGGCCCGGTGAATACACGCGGCTTCTTGACCGTGCTCCACGGGCGCGCCATGCACATGTACCGCGTCTCGTCGCCCACGTGGTCCTCGCCCTTGGTGTCGACGTCCTCCAGCTTGTTCGGGTCGTTCTGGAGGGCCGGGAACGTGCGCAGGAAATCCCGGCAATCCTCGGTGACGTAGAGCATGGGCTTGCCGTCCTCACCGTTCAGCCGGCCGCGCACCTGCTGCCAGCCGGCCACGCGGTTGGTGTCGGCGCGCATGAAGCGCGGGCCGGTGTGCTCGTCGATCTTGACCATGCGCTCGAACAGCGACGGGCCGCTGGAGGTCGTCCACAGGTCGGTGCCGGCCGGGCTCATCTGCTCGTTGATCGTCTCGCCCGCCTCGCGCGCCTTGATGCCGCGGGCGATGTCCTCGATGTCCATCCGGATGCCGACGTCCGGGTTCGCGTTGCCGCCGGCGTCGCGCTCTACCCCGTACCACTCGCGGTAGCGGATGAGCGCGCCGGCCGGGAACTGCCGCTCGCTCCCGTCCGACAGCTTCACCCATTCTTCCTCGGCCACGCACCACCAGCCGACCGAGAACGGGTGAGCCCCACCCCAGTCCATCGACCGGCCGCGTGTCCAGTGCTTCGGCGGCGTGAAGCGCGGGATCTTGTGCAGCGCCGAGCGCCAGTTCTCGAAGAAGGCGCCAGCCACGATGTCCCAGTCGCCCTCGAACCATGCCTTGCGCAGCGCCTCATTGCCTGCGGTGGCGGCGAGCAGCCGGTTCTTGTAGCCCGGGTCCGCCTGCATGCCGATGCGGTTGTCCGCCATCTTCGACGGCACGAACATGCGGACGAAGCCGGTCTCGGGGTCCACGTAAGGCGTCATCGGCCTGGTCACGTCGATGTAGCGGCCTTTGACCCACACGTGCCCGATGCCGCCCGGGTTGCCGGTCAGCCGCACGGTGCATGGGATGCCGTACGGGCTGCGCAGGCAGGACAGCATCTTCAGGAAGCCGGCCGGGCTGGCGTACTCGGTCACCTCGTCGAAGCTGATCCGGCAGTATTGGTGCCCGTGGTACTTGCCGTAGTCCTTCTCCGCCTCGATGAAGCGCATCTTGACGCTGGCGCCACTCGGCCAGTACCAGCAGTTCGAGAACGGGTACTCGGCGCTGGGCTGCGTCTTGTAGGTCGCCCCCTCCTGCGGGAACACCTCCATCGCCCTGGCCTGCAGCTCCTCGAGCTCCGGGTAGGTCTTGCGGAACATGATCCCCCGATAGTGCTTGCCGAAGCGCAGCGCCCCGTCCTCCTGGTAGCCGAGCTGGAAGTCGCTCTTCCCGCCGTAGCGCTCGCCGCCGTAGAACAGCTCATCGCACCAGTCGGCCTCGATCGCAGGGAGTTGCCCGCCGGGCTGGGGAATCCACATTCAGGCGAGCCCGTGCGTCTTGAGCCACTGCTCGCGGGTCAGTTGCGGGCGCAGCGGGCCAGCCATCACGCCGGACTGCCGCTCCGCCTCCTCGGCTTTGGCCATCCGATCCTTCGTCGCGGCGATCAACCCCATGCCCATGGCGGCCGCCTCGTTCGACACCTTCGTCAGCATGGCGACGGTTCGAAGGGATGCCTCGGATGCGCCGCTTCCCGGGTTGGCATCATCGATCTTGGCCGCCTCCGTGTTGGCGAGCGCCTGGAGGCGATGCGCTGTCTTCGCGCCGAGTTCCGCAGCCTTGGCCGAACTCTTCATCACGTTGCCGATCGTCTCGGCGAGCGAGAGCGCGCTGTACTGCTGCGCGACCGGCAATTCAGCCAGCGCCGTATTGGCTTCCGCAACCTTTTGCGCAACCTCACGGACCTTTTGCGATTTTTGCGCAACTCGCCGCGTCACCTGCGATGGGTGCACCCCGTACTCGCGGGAAAGATCGCTCGCGCCCTCCCCTGCGGCCAGCCGACGCTCGACTTCTTCCCACTGGGCGGGGCTCAGCTTGGAGGGGCGGCCCATCAGAGTTCGACCTCTTCGCCGACCTTGCCGGCGACGTAGGCGCGCATGGCGGCGATCAGTGGCGTGGGGCCGTAGCTGTCTTCCCGATGGTCTGCCGGCTGCCCAGCCCACCAGCCATAGCGCTTCGATGCGGCGGGGCCGACCGTGATGCGCTCCCGCTCGATGATCGGCCCACCATGCTCCCAATTCCGAGAGGGCTGCCAGATGGCACTTGGCACACGGCCCAAGCCCATGGCTTTCGCAACTGCTGCGTCCAGCAGTTCGTCGGACAACTCTTCCGTCTTGTGCTTCATGTCAGCCCTTCAGCGCCGGGAACAGCGCCTTCAGCCCGGCCGGCGAGTTCAGGCGGTCCAGCCAGCGCTGCTCGGCGCTGACCACCTCGAACGTCTCCAGGGTGCGGCGGTCGACCATCATCGTGCGGGAGCCCGGCGGGAGGCAACCGGCCTGATGCCAGACGGACTCCATGGAGTCGAGGATCTCCTGGGTGGTGGTCATCGCGGAGCCTCCGAGGCGTCGATGGCGCGCAGGATGTCCTCGTCCGAGGCGGTGCGGAGCCATGACGTTTCGAACGTGAAGTTGCCGCGGGTTCCGTCGGCCCGCCAGGTGTGCACTTGAACCCGCACCTGCGGACGGTCTTGCTGTCGGCGCGCAACCTTCACCACCACGGCGCGCCAGTCGAGAACCTCCGAGGCTTTGAAGGCCTTGCGGATCATCGCCGCATGGAACGGGCTGGCGGGCACGCTCATGCTGATGCCGCAGGTCGTGTCGGCCAACTGGTGCCGCTCCGCGATCTTGGCGCACTCCTCGGCCACCAGGGCGGCGAACGCTGTCATGTGCTCCTGAGCCGGCGGCTGAGGGAAGCGCGCTGCGAGCGTCAGACGCTGGATCAGTTGCTTGTCCATCAGGTGCAAACCCCCGAGGCTGAGCAGTCCGGAGCATCGATGCTGCGGTGCGTGGTGGTTTCGGTCCCGCCCCCACCGCATGCGGTCAGCAGCAGGGCCAGAAGGAAGGTGGCGACGGTTTTCATGTGGTCTCCGTGAACGGTAGCGGCAGGCTCTCGCCCACCTTGATGACCTGTTGGCGCCGGTCCATCGCTGCAATCTCCAGGGCGATGCGGAACCGGCGCTCATGGTCGATGTACTGCTTCGGGCAGTGCTTTGCGAACAGGGCCAGCACGATTCTGGCGTCAGATTCGCGGGGTTCTCCCCCTTCCGTCCATGCGGCGACGGTTTTTTGATCCCGGCCGACCTGGCGGGCCACCTCACCCATGGAGATGCCGACGCTCATCAGACTCCGCACAATGCGGAACCAGTCGCGGCGGCGGCCATGGCTGAGGTTGTGCGACATGCTTCAGCCGCGATGCGCGCGGCGGTTATTGGCGCGGTTGCGGCGCTTGGCTGCCATGCGCTGCACGTGGCGGTTCGACCAGCCGGGGCCGCGGCGCTTCGTCTTGCCCCAGTAGCTGCCGGAGTCGATCATTCGACGCTGGGCCTTGAGATCGCGCTGGGTGCGGCGCTCGATGACGGCCCTCGGCATGACGTTGAGCGGCGTTGCCGCAACAGCGCCCATACCGCCCACCATTGCGGCAAGCGCCAGACCGAGGAATCGGTTGCTATTCATCTCGTTCCTTTCGTTGTGCCGGGCGTCTCAGCCGCCGGCTTGCTGGCCGCGAACTTTTCGCGGGCGGTGATGGTTTCGGGCGGCGCCTGGCGGAAGTCACTGCAGATCCGCTCGTAGAGGCCGCTGAAGGTCTGGTGCTTGCCGGCGCTGCGGATCTTGCAGATCGCGAGGCCATGCCGGGCGAGGGCCTGATCCGTGTCGCGGATCGACCAGTTCACGCAGTCCTGGCAGCGGACGGGGCTCATCGGTTGCGCCTTTCATGCCGGCGGGCCTTCTTGTTGAAGACGCGCTGCAGGCGCTGGAGGTACTCGACGGAGTAGTCGACGACTTGGTTCTGCGCCATCAGCCAGTCGACCTTGTCGGCGCCGATGAGCGCAACGAGCCGGGGGCGGTACTCGATGATGTTGCCGCTGCGGAACTTGTTGCAGACGCTGCAGCCCTTGTGGATGTTCCAGAGGTTGAAGCGGACCGCGGAGGCGGCACCAACGCTGCGGAAGTGGGAGGCGTGCCACTGTCCATCCCAGGAGGCAGGGAGATCGCAGGAGCAGCAGCCGAGGTGGAAGTCCCGGGTGCGCACGTACCAGTTCACGGCAGCCTCGGCCTTCTTCAGCCAGTGCTGCTTCGGCTTGACGGCGTCGAGCTTGACCTTGTGCTCGCGGCGCTCCTTCAGCGCTGCCTTGGCGCGGGCCTTCTCCACCCGCTGCCTGGCGATCAGGGCGCCGTGCTCCGGGCTGCACCAGACCTCGAAGGGGCGGCGGGACTCGAAGCGCTCGGTGCAGCCGGGGGCTTTGCAGGTCTTCATGCCGGCACGTCCTCCGGGTATACCTCGACGCTCCGCTCGGCGGCCACCGCCTTCAGGAACTCGAGCCACTCGCTGAACCGGCGCTTGCCCATCTTGCTGGTGCGCATGCCGAGCATCACGACGCCACCATTCAGCCCGCGCGCGAGGCGCACCGTCTCGCCCTGGAATGCGGCCGTCAGCACGTCCTTCCACTCCTCGGGCTCCATCTGCACCATCTCGCCGTTGACCGGCCAGCGCAGCTGCTTGCTGAAGGCGTCGAGGTAGGGCCACTGCGCGGCGTTCTGGTCCAGCGTCCGGCCAACCTCCTGCAGCGTGAGCTTCCAGCCTGAGCCGACCAGCACTTCGGCCGCCTCGAATGCGCGGCGCAGCACTGCCCGGTCGACCAGGAAGAACGTGCGCTTCTCGCTCACAGGCAGGGCCTCCCCAGCCAGCGAACCAGCCCGACCACCGCGCGCTTGGCGATGACCAGCACCAGAATCCAGCCGAACAAGATCAGCAGCAGGATCGCCAGCAGCACGAAGCCGAGCAGCAGGCCGCCGTCGCAGAGTTCCTCGAAGGTCACGCGATCACCTCGTGCCACTGCGCCGGCGCCAGGCCGGGCGGCTTTCGAGACCACGCGTCGGACGGCAGGACGCGCTGAACTGGCACCATGTCTTCGTCGAGCACCTTCGGCGCGCGCTTGCGCTGGGGCGCAGGCTTCTTCTCGACCCGCGGCGAGCGCACGTAGGGCTGCGGATCCGCGCCGCCGAACCGCGGCGAGCGCGACCGGTAGCTCCGCAGCGTCGCCCCGCCATCAGCGTCCGGGTGCGCGAACGGCGACGGCTGCCATGCGAAGCGGATCGAGTTCGGCCCCCTACCGCTCGGCGGGCGGAGGTCTGTCGCGTCGACGTAGATCAGCCCGTGCTGGTGCATCTCCCGGATGTGGCGATACACCGTCTCGTCGCCGGTGCGGACGCCGAAGTACGCGCTGATCTCGGCGCGGGTGCGCGGGGCTTTCTGGAACATCTCGATCAACTCGCAGAGGCGAGCGACCGGCGAAATCTTGCGGGTCATTGGGGTTGTCCTTCGGGTTGTGCTGCAGCCTTTCGCGCCGTCGGGCGGTAGCTCGCCCAGTCGAACGGCACCCAGCGCGTCGTTTCGGCCAGCCGGTCGAACGTCCGCTCACCGATGAAGGTCTTGAATCCGGCCTTGTCCTGGTTCGTCAGCAGCACCGTCGGCCGCACCTCGCGATACCGGCGGTCCAGCACGTCGAACAGCACCGTCTGCTCGCCGTCAGTGCCGTACTGCACGCCGACCTCGTCGATCACCAGCAGGTCCAGCTGCTCGAGGTGGCGCAGCACCTGCGTCTCGCTGCGCTCGCTGTCGCGCCGCCAGGTCTCGCGCACCGCCCGGATCACGTCCATGCAGGTCATGTAGGCGACGTTGCGCGGCAGCAGCGCCTGCAGGATCGCGGCGGCGAGGTGGCTCTTTCCGGTGCCGGGCATGCCGGCCAGCACCAGCCCGGCGCCGCGGCGCGCGTTGGCGGTGAAGTCCTCGGCGTACCCTCGAGCGACGGTGAGCGCGTGGCGCTGCGCGTCCGTCTCGGCGACGAAGTTCTCGAAGCTGCGGCCGATGAAGCGGGCCGGGATGCGCGCCGTCGTCAGCAACTGCTGGTGGCGCTGCTCGGCGCGCGCGCGGTCCTCGGCCTCGGTGGCGGCATCGCGCTGCGCGTGGCTGGCGGCCTCGCACTCCGGACAGTTCGACCAGACCCGGCCGAGGATGTTGCGACTGGTGAACGGCCCGTGCTCGGGGCACTTGGCATCGCGGTCGGGCTGCTTGGCGCCGAGCGCATCGGCGAGCGAGCGCGGCCCGGGTTCAGACGAGTGATCCATCGGCTTCGACTCCGTCGCGGTAGTTTTTGGTGGAGAAGCCGGCGTGCTTGCCGGCGGCTTTGGTGCTGGCGCGCAGCACGCCCTGCAGGAATTCGACCGGCTGCAGCGCGCGCTCGTCGGCGCAGCGCTGGACCGCATCGATCACGGCTGCGTCGCCGTGGGTCTTGCGCATCAGGCCCAGCATCGAACGGGCGTTCTTCTCGCTGACGCCGGAGGCGGTGAGCATCGGCACGCCCCGACCGAAGATCAACTCGGCCGGATCGGCGTCGGCCGGCGGCTTGCCGCCCGAAGCGATAGCTTCGGAATGATTGGTGTCTGGTGTCTGGAGAGGGTTTGCTTTGGGTTCTTCAGGAAAACCACCTGGGTTATTTCCGGGTTTGCTTTGGGTTCCTGATTTCTTCGGTCGCCCGCCCAGCTTGCCAACCTCCTGGTTGTGCAGAACCTTCTTCTGGTAGCGCGCGATGTCGGCGTCGCACCGCTTCTGGTGCCAGCCGTCGGCGGCCAGCGTGAAGAACTCGCGCAGCACGCTCTCAACCGCGGCGCGCTGCTCGCGGCTCTGCGCGCGCACTAGCCGGCAGGCCTCGGGCACGTCGACCGGGATCGGCAGTTCCTTGCGGTAGTAGAGACGCATCAGGCGCGTGTAGGCCATGTCCTCCACCCACGACAGGTGCGACGTGTCCGCGTCGTAGTCGCCGATGTGGTGCTCGAAGTAGTTCAAGCCGTCTCCGATGAAGCTGCGGGCAGGATCGGGATGTACATCCGGTACTCCGGTCCGCAGTGGTCAATGAACACCGTGCCCTCGGTCGAGTTATCGACGGCGGCGTAACGCTGGCAGGTTCCGTGGAGGTGGCAGCACGTGCCGAAGCAGGCAGTGCGGTCGGTGGGCCATGTGGCGTCGTTCATGCGGCGGCTTTCAGTGCGCGCCGTGCCGCGCGCTTCGCATTGCAGGCCGCGCAGCAGCCGACCTTCGCGCCGCCCAGGTTCAGGATCACCCAGCCGGCGGTCTGCAGCACGTGGTGCTGGCCGATGAAGCAATTCCGCGTCATCGCCAGGCCAGTGCCGGCCTGGCGGAATGCGGCCAGGCCGCGGGACAGGCTGTCGTCGCTGCTCACCGGCTGAACTCCACCTGGCGGCGCGGAGCCATGACATCGGCCTTCGGGAGCGCGTTGCGTGCCTCTTCAGTTGCGTCGAGACCAGGCAGCGGGCGCAACACCGAATCGCTGATCGAGTCACCCAGAGCGGTCAACTCTCTCCCGTTGACGCGGAACTTGATGCTGACCGGATCGATGAGCCATTCGCCATCAGCGTCAAGCTGGACGCATCGAACGATCCGGCCAACCATCGCCTTGCGCAGCTGCAACGACACTTCGTCGGGCACTGGTCGATCGGTCTCGGCGAAGCGCGGAATCATCACGACGATCGCGAGGTCGTTGGGCTTGCAGTTCATGCTGCAGCCCTCCCCGACAGCGCTTCGGTCAGCACGCGCTTGTCGTGCAGCAGCATCTCGTTCGCTTCCTTCAGCTCGCGGATCTGGCGCTCGAGCTCGGTCTCCTGGCGGCGCAGGCTCGCGAGGTCGTAGCCGCGCGCATGCAGCATCCAGAGCAGCGGCGCGTCGTTGCCGCATTCGTCCATCAGCGCGATGAACTTCTCCCACTTGATGCCTTCGACGTCGTCCGTCCAGCGGGAGAACTGCGCCTTGTCGGTCTTCAGGCGGCTCTGCACCTCCTTCGGCTCCAAGCCGGCGGCCTTCGCGCAGAGGCTGATTGCGCCGCCCAGCGACTTCTCGCGAGCGACCTCCTGGATGGTGATTTCAGAGGGGAAACCAAGCTGGTTCATCAACTGGCCTCGATTCATTTGAGAGCGGTTGAGCGGCTCGCGGGGGCAAAACTGCGAGGCATGACGAACAAAGATTTCGAATGGGCGCGCATCTCGGTGCGCAGGTTGCTGAAGCGGCTCATGGAGCGGCTGGCCGACGAGCACGAGCGCGCTGCAGTCGAGCTGCGCAGGGCCGCCAAATGAGGCTCACGCGCAAAAACTGCCAGCACTCCCCCATAGGGGCGAAGCCGTTGACCGGCACCGTTTACCGGCGCATGCTGGGTCTCAGGCACCACCTTGGCGCCAGGGGAGATTTCATGGGCAAGACCCATCACGGCACCGGGCAGGTGCTGCAGTTTCGGCGTGGCCGCGCGCATGCTCCGCGGCCTCACTCGACGGCGACCTGCGCCGCGCCGATGTGCGGAGCGAAGGCCCGCACGGTCTCGATGCCGGGCGACGCCGTCTCGCCCGACGCCACCTTGCGCAGCGTGTGGAACGGCACACCCGACAACTCGGCCAGCCGCTGCAGTTGCGAGGTGGCGAGCGGGGCAAGTGCCGCCCGGATTTCTTCAGAACTGGGCACGGTGATGTTCATGGACACGGATCGTACCGGTTCCGGTAAGCAATGTCTACCGGTTTCGGTAAAGCAGTCCGCATACCCTCTCGCCATGCCGAAAAGCGGAGCCAAGGCCATCCTGATGGACAACGTCAAGCTGCTGATGACCAGCCGCTATGGCGGGGTCAACATCAGCCGCTTCGGGCAGGACACCGGACTGAGCAACGGAGGGACGCAGCGCGTTCTGGATCCCGACAGCGACATCCGCGTGGAGCAGCTGAGCAAGATCGCGAACACCTTCGGGATTGAGCCGTGGCAGCTCCTGGCGCCAAACCTGGGCCAGTCCATGCTGCTGTCGCCGGCGGAGGTGGATGCAATCCGGAAGATCCGCGATCCACTGCAGCCCAAGACCGTCGGCGCCGATGCTTCGAACGGGGCCGCCAAGCCGGCGCCGAAGGTGCTGCTCGACCAGCAGATGCCGACCGCTCAGCCCGGCAAGAAGGTGGCGCGATGAAGTCGCCGTTCATCCTGGTTCCGGACACCGTGTCGACCGATACCGTCGAGTGCCTCGAGCTGCTGCTGAGCCGCGCACGCCGCGGCGAGGTGATCGGCTTGGCCTACGCCGCCATGCTGAAGAAGCGGGCCTACATCGTGAACACGGCCGGCTCAGCCCACGAGAGCCCGACCTTCGCCCGCGGGATGTTGCGAGCCCTCGACGACCAGCTGGGCCAGCGGATCACAGGCGGCAGCCCCTAGCTTCACAGGAGAATCGCCGACGGACCAGCCCGCCGCGCGCGGGCTTTTTCTCGTCCGGCCGGAACTGTTACATCTTCCTTTACCGAAACCGGTAGACACACCGTACCGTATTCGGTAAAGTTCTCTTCACCGCAGCCCCTCACCGCTGTGAAGGAGATGGAGATGGCAAGGGCACTCGGCACCGACGACAGCGTCACCACCTGCGACTGCTGCGGCAAGGTCAACCTGAAGTTCACCGTGACGATGGAGTTGGACGATGGCGAGATCGTCCACTACGGCTCGGTCTGCGCCGGCCGCAACACTGGCAAGACCCGGCCGCAGATCAACGCCGAGATCAAGTCCGAAGCGAAGCGCGTGCGCGACGCTGCCGATGCCGAATACCGCGCGTCCGCCGCCTTCGTCGCCTACCGCGACCGCCTCATCGAGCGCGATCGCCTGTCCTGGGATGACCCGCGCCGCATCGGCCGCAACGGCTTCGAGTTCGTGCGCGAGGCCTGCGACGCCGCTGACGCGGCCCGCGCGCTGATCGCCGCCAAGCATGGCCTGAAGGCATACGAGGTGCACGCATGAGCCTCCTCGACCACAAGAGCATGGACGGCCTGTCCGCCGAGCAGCAGGCCGCGAAGGCGATTAAGCACCTCCTGCAGCGCGTTAAGGCCGACGACCGCGTGTACTTCTTGATCGGCGCGGGCAGCCAGTCTTTCGACCTGCTGACCGAGGCCTACGCGACGCTGACCGGCAACGACCTCTCGGTGATCCGCAAGGAACTGATGTCGAAGGAGGCTGCATCGTGAGCACCGCCGTCCTCGAAATGCTGGAAGAGCGCATGGCCGGCCGCCCGCCGCACCTGCCGCCGCCGACGCGCCGCGAAGAAGCGCCGGAGCCGGTGCGGATGCGGACGTGGTCCGCCTACATCGCTCCGAAGTTCGGCGAGCCGGTGCTGGAGACGGTCGAGGCCACCTGCCTCGAAGACGCGCGGACCAAGGCGCTCGCGGTGGGCAAGATGCTGTTCCGCTCGCTACCGTTCAACTTCAGCGTGCGCAGGGCGCCCACGTCTCCGCGGTTCGAGTCGGCCTTCGGTGAACTGGCATGAGCACGGCACCGATCAGCGGCCGCGAGGCCAACGAGCAGGGCTTCTACCTGCGCGACTGCCCGTTCGACGAGGCCACATACGACTCAGCGTCTGCCGCCGCGCAATGGCGCTCCGACTGGAACGACGCGCAGATCGATCGCGAGATCTGGGAGGACGACAACTTCCACCGCGCGCACGTGGCCACCGGGAGCACCTCGTGAGCCACACCCACGACGACGAGCAATCCCGCAGCGTCGAGCAGGCGCTCTACCAGCGCGACCTCTACCGCTGGGCTCCAGCACCTGCACCACAACAACCACCGCGCGAGAACGCGCAACCGACCCCGAAAGGATCTGATCAATGAGCACGAAGAAGACGAAGGCTGCCGCGCCGGCCGCTGAAGCCACCCCGGTGATCGTTGCCTACAAGGGCTTCGACGCCAAGCTGCAGTGCCGTGGCATGCAGTACGCCATCGGTCAGACGGTGGTGCACGATGGTGCCGTCAAGGCCTGCTCCACCGGCCTGCATTCGTGCGAGAACCCGCTGGACGTGTTCGGCTACTACGAGCCCGGCACGAGCCGCTTTGCTCTTGTCGAAGCGTCTGGCGAGATCAGCCGCGAAGCCGGCGGCGACAGCAAGATCGCCTCGGCCAAACTGCACATCAAGGCCGAGCTGATGATCCCGGAATTCATCCAGACGGCAATTGCGTGGGTCACTTCGCACTGCGTGCCGGCCGATGCACATCACGCGACCGGGGACAGATCAGCCAGCAGCGCGACCGGGTACAGCTCGGCCAGCAGCGCGACCGGGGACAGCTCGGCCAGCAGCGCGACCGGGGACAGATCGGCCAGCAGCGCGACCGGGGACAGATCGGCCAGCAGCGCGACCGGCATTGCCGCGGTCGCCATGAACATCGGTCGATTTGGCAAGTCGAAGGCCGGTGAAGGCGGCGCAATCGTGCTGTGCTACCACAACGACGATCTGTCGCTGCGCCACATCTTCAGCAGCAAGGTCGGTGACAACGGCATCAAGCCGGACGTGTTCTACACGTTGGACGAGAACGGCAAGCCTCAAGAGGTGTCCGCATGAACCAGTCCAACACCCTGCACGCGGTCAGGATCGACACGCACCGCGTCACCACGATGCCCGAGTCCTGCGCAGACGAAGGCGGCGTGCCGCACGATCCGCCGCTCGCGAAGCCGGGCCGCGTGTACCGCGACGACCCGCCGGGCAGCTTCTGGGCCGCCGCCTTTGCGTCGGTCGCCATCGTCGCGCTCTGCTGCGCTGTCGCCCTGGTCGGCTTCACCCTCGCGCTGCCGAAGCCCAAGGGCGAGCTGCCGCGCGCCACTGCGAAGGTGACCACGTGAAGCGCACCGAGCCCACCCGCAGCCTCCTGCAGGGCATGCCCTACGTCAACGCCGCCAGCACGGACATCCGTGCCCGCTTCGAGGCCATGAAGGCCGAGCAGCAGAAGGCCGCGTCCAAGAACTCCGGGGCGCTGCGCATCGCGGCGCGCCGCAACCGCTGAAGGACCCCATGCAACAAGCAACCGCAGAGCCGACCCGGCTCGAACTGATCGACGCCGAGCCCGCCACCGGCGGACCGCTCGCGCACCAGGCCGCCAACGCCGTCGCGTTGCCCGAGAACTCGCCGGCCGCGATGATGATGGCCGCCGTCTCGCGCGGCATGTCGCTGGAGCAGGTCGGGCAGATGATGGACCTGCAGGACCGCTACAACAAGGCCGAGGCACAGAAGGCCTACAGCGTCGCGTTCGCCGCGTTCAAGGACGAGGCGGTGCGGATCATCAAGAACCGCGACGTGAAGGACGGGCCGCTGAAGGGCAAGGCCTACGCCGAGCTGCACGCGGTCGTCAATGCGGTCACGCCGGCGCTGTCGAAGCATGGGCTCAGCGCGTCGTGGAAGCTGACGAAGGACGACCGCGACTGGATCGAGATCACCTGCACGCTGAAGCACACGGCCGGCCACTCGGAATCCGTCTCGATGGGCGGCCCGCCGGACACCGGTGGCGCGAAGAACGCCATCCAGGCGCGCGCCAGCACCGTCAGCTACCTGGAGCGCTACACCCTGAAGGCGATCCTCGGCGTGGCCGAGCAGGGCCAGGACGATGACGGCAGCGGCGGCAAGGACGACCCCGCGGCGGACCCGATGCTGGATGCGTTCCGCGCGGCTGCGATGCATGGCGAGAAGGCCCTGCGCGCCCACTACGAGGCCAACAAGCCGACCGAGGACTTCTGGAAGACGCACGCCAAGAGCCTGAAGGCCGCTGCCGCCAAGGCTGACGGCCGGGAAGGTGCGCAATGATCGTCCTGACCCACGAGCAAGGTAGCCAGGATTGGTTGCAGGCCCGCTGCGGCGCCTGCACCGCCTCGCGCTACAGCGACGCCCGCGACAAGGTCGGCGGCCTGACGACGCAGCAGCAGATCTACGTCGAAGCGATGCTCGCCGGAAAGACCGATGCCGATGCGCTGGCCGCCGCCGGCTACAAGAAGCGCCCGACCTCCGACACCGTGGCCCGAGCGATGCGGGGCGAGAGCGTCGAGGAGCCGAGCGCGAAGGCTATCGGGTACTCGTGGCTCATCGCCATCGAGACGATCGCCCGCGAGCCCATCGACGACACCTTCGTGACCTTCGCGATGCGCCGCGGGCGCGACCTGGAGCCGCTGGCGCGCGCCGCCTACGAGCGCCGCACCGGCCAGTGGGTCGACGAGGTGTCGCTGATCCTCACCGATGACGGGCACTTCGGCTACTCGGCCGACGGCTTCGTGGGCGACGACGGGCTGATCGAGATCAAGTGCCCCATGTCGCCCGAGAAGCTGGGCAACGTGTGGGAGAACCCCGCCGGCGCGGTGGCCGAGTACATCGACCAGATCAACGGCGGGCTGTGGATCACGGGCCGGAAGTGGTGCGACCTGGTCGTCTACTGCCCGTGGCTGTCGGCCGTCGGCAAGGATCTGTTCGTCTGGCGCGTGGTGCGCAACGAGGAAGCGATCGGCCAGCTGGAAGACGACCTGATGGCCTTCTGGTCGCTGGTCGAGCGGAACCTCGCGATCCTGCGCAACCCCACCAAGATGAACGGCCGGCCGCTCGAAGAAGCCGCCGCGCCGGCCGCCGAGCCCGCGCCCTGGGACGGCCCCACCACCCTCCCCGTCGCGCCGCCACCGGCCGATACCACCCCGCCCAAGCAGCCGGAGGCCTATGCGCCGATGGCCCTCGACTTCTGACCAGGAGATCACATGACCAACGCCACCCAGCCCAGTCACGACGAGCAGCGCGCCGCATTCGAAGCCGCCGCTCGCCCGCTGATTCAGTTCCTGAGCACGCTGCATCCGCATCACACCGTGCACGTCACCGCGACGGGCGCGGAATTGCTGGAGAGCCAGCGCACGTTCATGACCGACGAATTCCTGAAGGACTGAGCCATGACCCTCGAATTCCCCGAGATCGTCGCCCCGACCGAAGCGCCTGCGCAAGCCCCGGCCGCCGCGGTCGCTGCCGAACTGGTCGACACCGCCGCCGTGAGCGACGGCAAGGTGCTGGTCAACTACAGCCGCACCGAGGCCGCCCTCGCCGACCTGCGCGAGCGCTACACCGGCGCGCAATTCGATCTGACCACGACGAAGGGCGACAAGGCCGCCCGCGCCGCGCGGCAGGAGCTGGTGACGCTGCGCACCGGCCTGGAGAAGAAGCGGCTCGAGCTGAAGCGGCCAGCGCTGGAGTTCGGAAGGAAGATCGACGCCGAGGCCGAGCGCATCACCGGCCAGATCCGCGCGCTGGAGAAGCCGATCGACGCGCAGATCGAGGCTGACGAGAAGCGCCGCGCGAACGAGGCGGCTGAGCGCAAGCGACTCGACGACGAGCGCCAGGCCAAGCACACGGCCAACATCGCCAAGATCGCCGCGATGCTGACCGGCGCCGAGGACAAGTCCGCCGAGCGGCTGGCCAACGGCGTGGCGCTCGTCGACAACCTGCTCGTCGAAGGCTACGAGGAGTTCCAGCCCGAGGCCGAAGCGACCCGCACCCGGGTGCTGCTGGGCCTGAAGGCGCTGCACCAGAAGGCCGTCGACCGCGAGGCCGCCGCCAAGCTGCTCGCCGCGCAGACGCTGGCGCTGGAGATCGGCCAGCGCGTCACCGACCTGATCGGCCAGCCGGCGGACGCGATCCGCGACGCGCTGAATCTGCTGGAGCTGACCGCCTACGCAACCGACATCGACGTGTCGGTGAATCGCGCGCACGAGGCCGCACTGAAGCAGCTGCGCACGATGCTCGCAGCGGCCGAGAAGTCCGACGCCGACGCCGCCGAGCTCGCGAAGCTCCGCGCCGCCCAGGCGCCCGCTGCACCCGCGCGTGGCACGCACAGCTTCACCGTTGCAGAGGTCACCGCCCTGATGTCGACCCTGCCGGCCGCCGCACCGGTGCCACCGGCCCCTGCCCCCGAACCCGCCCCTGCACCGGTCGAGCCTGTCGTGCAAGACCCCCCGCGGGTGTTCGATCGCTCAGCAGAGCCGGTGCTCGACGCCGCTGCAATGCCTCCCGCTGCGGAGGTCTTCACGCACGGCATGCCCGGCCTGCCGCTGGACTCCGGCGAGTTCGTGCCGGCCAGCCAGCTCAATGCGCCGAAGCCGGTCGATCTCGCGGAGCCCGCCACCCTGAAGCTCGGCACCATCTGCGAGCGCTTCGGCCCGGGCTTCAGCATCACGGCCGCCTTCGTCTCCGACACGCTGGGCATCCAGCTGGCAGGCACGGAGCGCGCTGCGAAGCTCTACCGCGCGAGCGACTTCGCCCGCATCTGCGACGCCCTGGTGGCGCACATCGACAGCATGCGGGGTGCGTCATGAGCCCGGCCGAGTTCGCGGCGCGCCTGAGCGGGCGCGAGTACCGCCGCGAGATCAGCAAGGCAGAGGCCGACGAGGCAAAGGCCGCCGGGCTGGTCGTGATCTTCGGCGCGTCCGACGACCTGGTCGAGTTGCGCGGTGCGATCTACGACGAGATCGGCGCCAACGACGGCACGACGTTCCGGGTCTGCGGCGATGGCCTCCTGCCTGAATGGCCGGACGACTGCGACGAGGGCTGGTCTGAAGATGAGGCCGAGCAGTACTTCAGGCGTAAGGCTGCTGGCTTTCGGAAGGTCGAGGCCATCTGGTCGCCCACCGATCCGGCGTGCTCATGGGCCTACGCGACCGACATCCCGCACGCGACGTTCGACGTGATGGACGATGGCGAGCTGTACTGCCGCGGCATCGTGTTTCGGCTGGCCGACGTGAAGTCAGGCGGTGCCGCATGAGCACCCGCCGCCGCGACATCCGCACCGAGCGCCAGGCCCGCGACCTCGCGAAGCGGTTCGGCTGGGGCACCCCGATGCCTGGCGACGAGCCTGACGACCAGGTCGACGACGAGCCGGCGCCGGACGAGCGCATGCCGTTCGACGCACAACGCAACGGCGCTGATGCGCAGGCAGGTGCGGCATGAGGAACATGAGCTTCGCCCTCACGGTCACGCCGATCATGGAGGGCACGAAGGACGTGACACGCCGGCTGGGCTGGCTGCATCTGAAGGCCGGTGACCAACTGCGCCCGGTCCGCAAGTGCATGGGCCTACGCCCGGGCGAGAAGCTCGACGTGCTGCGCGATCCCCTCACCGTCGTCAGCGTGCGCCGCGAGCGGCTGGACCTGATGCTGACCGACATCGAGTACGGCTTCGAGGAAGTCCGCCGCGAGGGCTTCGAGCTGCACCCGTACTACCGCTGGCCGAGCGAGTGGGTGGCGATGTTCTGCTCCACCCACAAGGGATGCAGGCCTGACACGGTGATCACGCGCATCGAGTTCCAGTACCACCCGACCACCTGAGGACCACCACCATGAGCACCGACCTGAAGACCGAAGCGATGCAACGCCTCACAGATGCCGGCGCCGCGCTGTCGAACTGCGCGTACAACCTGGCGCAGCACGTCGGCCGCGCGCTCACCACGCGCGACACCGCAGCGCTCGATGAACTGCGCCGTGCATGGGACACCGCGCTCGCAGCTCTTGCTGCCACCAGTGCGCCGGCCGATCCGAATGCCATTGCAGATCACATCTGCAACGACGTGGCAGAGCTGGGCGACCGCAACAGTCCCGAGGACTGGCCGGAGGCGATGCTCGTCACGCACGCCGAGTTGCGCGCCATCGTGCTCGACGCCCTCGCCACCAGTGCGCCCAGCGAGCCAAAGTATCACGACAGCACGCCGCACCTGCATGTTGGCGACTCCGCATTCGAGGACTGGTATCAAGCCTACTGCGTCAATCCACCTGCGAACCCGAAGCAAGCGGCGCGCGATGCATACGCAGCCGGCATGGGCGATCCGCTCGTCTGCGCAGCGCCTGCAGTGCGCACCTTCGACGACCGCCTGCAGTTGGCGCGGCTCGCCGAAGCAGAGGCCAAGATGCGCAACCCGCCGCCGCTGCAGTGGGAAGACGGCGAAGGGCCTGCGCAGCCCGAGCAGATGCCCTACGTGTCGGCCATCGATCCGGTGATGCAACGCCATGCGCAGCCCGAGGCGCCCGACTACTTTTCCTTGATGAGTGATTTGCGATATGGCATCGAGAGCCTGTCGACGATGTCGCCCTCGTATGACCGCAAAGAATATGCGGCTCGACTGATTCAAAAAATAGACGGCGTCTCCACCGTCGCTCCTGAACCTACATTGCTCGATGTGATGCAGAAGAGCGGATTCGTTGTCGACACCCCGAAGCCGCAGCCCGAGGTGCCGGCAGTACTGCGGAATGCGGAGTGGTGGCGCCAAGCGCCGCCTCCGGCCTACGAGCACCCCGCCGCAAAGCGTTGCCGAGAACGCTTCGAGGCCGAGCATGCCGAGCTGTCAGACGTGATGATCGCCGCCAACTGTTGGCGCCACACGATGGAAGCGTTCCGCGACCATTTCAACAGGGATCGCGAAACACCAACGACTGAACAGGATGTTGACGCTGCTCGCAATCAACTACATGCAGCGATCCGCCGCCATGTTGCTCTCTCCATCCCTCCCGCTGCTGAAGTGGAAGAGCGCCGGGAGCTGTCGGACGAGGAGATCCATCGCGTGTACTGGGCGGCGTATGAGCGCTCCGGCTACGGCGCAGGCGACGACGCGGCTATCAATTTTGCCGTGCTGGAAGTTGCTCGGCATTTCTTCGCGAAGTCGAAGGAGAAAGCATCGTGAGCGCGCCAGACACGATTGTCCGGCACAACCTGCTGACACAGCGCGGCTACACGCCGTATTGCGGTGCAGATTGTTGCGTCGGCCCGCGAACGCAATTCGATGGATATCAGTTTGCATGCGGAAGGTGTGGGTGGCGTTCGTCCTTTGATAGTCAGTTCATCGCGCAGTACCGCGCAGCCATCGCCACCACCAAGCAGGAGCCCCAATGAGCGATTCATACCAAGCCACCTACGACGCTGTTCGCAGCCGCATCAGCAATGGAGACATTGGATCTGCCATGGCAGACGTTGCGCGAGACGCACTCGGCAACGCATGCGAGCAGGTCAAGAGCGCAGCCCAGCAGGCAGTATGGGACATCGGCAATGCCATGACGGCGCCGAGCGTCATTTATCGCCCCACATTGAGCATTGACGGCGATCAGTGGTGCGCCCTGTACGGCGAGAACCTGCAGGACGGTGTTGCCGGCTTCGGCAAGTCCCCGGCACTTGCCATGGATGACTTCGACCGCGCATGGAAGGAGCCGCGCCCATGAGCACTGATCCGAACCCATGGCGCGAACTGTTTTGGGAAACAGCGCTGGCCTTGAACTGCCTCCCATCAACATTCGTAGATGCGAATGCGCACGTGTTGCGGAAGGCCAAGAAGCTCGCGGAAGGGCCGCGCGCTGTCCTCTGCGGTGTCACTGCACAAGAGGCCGAAGAGGACGTTGCGTATCTCGCATCTCAGAACGACAAGATGCGCGCCGAAATCGCCCACCTCACTGCTGAGCTGGAGGAGGCGAGGAGGGATTCGGGGATACGCATGAGCGAGGCCGCCCTGGAGGCGGCAGCGAAGGCGATGGCTGAGGCGTTCGACTATCCGTGGGAGTACATGCCGACGGTAGGGCGCATCAACATGCGCACGATCGCCAAGAACGTCATCGACGCAGCCATGACCAAGGAGAAGCCCAATGGGAGCTTGTAACGCTGACGACGACCGCACACCCGGAGAGCGGCGTGTCGGGCCGAGGATCAAGCTGTTCTACGAGCACTGGCACTGGCAGATGCCGGAGAACCCGCCCGAGTGGGACCGCATGGGGCCGCTGGAGCGCGCCGAGTGGGAGGCAGTCCGCAATGAGGTCGAGGTGCTGCGCCTGGCGACGTGTGCCTTGCAGAACCGCGGCCTGCTGGAATCCGGGCAACCGTTCTCTTGACAGCCATGATGCTGACCGCCGCCGCCGTCGCCGAGCTGCTCGGGATCAGCGCCCGCGCCGTGTACGACCTGCATGCGGCGGGCCGGCTGCCGGCGTATCGGTTTGGACGTGCTGTACGCTTCGCACCCGAGGACGTGGAAGCCTACCGAGAATCATGCCGATCCGCTGGGACAAGAGAAACAAGCGCTGGCGCTACGAGTTCGACCGGGTCATTGAAGGTCGCCGGCAGCGAACTAGCCGCCTACTTCCGCAAGGCTGGAGTCAGGCCCAGGCCGACGCCTTCGACCGAAAAGAAGGTGCGCGCCTCTACGCCGTTGGCACTGGTATCGAGCGCGCCGACGCGCTGATCGACACCGCCGTCCTGCACTATCTGCAGGACAAGGCCCACCTGAAGAGCATCCAGTCCGCACGCGAGAACCTGGCCTCGATCGCGTGGGCCTATGAGGGCAAGTCGCTGGCCGAGCTCGCCGCGGTGGCCACGGTGGTCAACGCCACGCGGCAGGGCGTCCGGGATGGCGTGACGCTGTCCGACGCCACCGTGCACAACCGCCTGGCGCTGCTCAAGGCGGCCTGCCGGTGGGCATGGAAGAAGCACGGCATCTGCGAGAACGACCCCACCACCAGGATGATCCTGCCGGCGGTGCGCAACGAGCGCCACGTCTACGCCGGCCGGGCCGAGCTCGGGCGCCTGCTGCGTGCTGCCGATCGCCGGGACGTGCGCGCGATGATCCTGGCCGCCTTCTACACCGGCATGCGGTTCGGTGAGCTGAGGCGCGTTGCCGTCGACGGCGGCGCCATGGTGCTGGAGGACACGAAGAACGGCGAGCGGCGCGTGGTACCGGTGCACCCGAAGCTCGAGCGGCTGGGAATCCTGGCGATGCTGCCCCTGGAGACGCCCGAGAGCACCCTGCAGCGCGGCTTCCAGCGCGCCCGTGTGCGGGCCGGGCTCCCGCACATCCGCATCCACGACCTGCGCCACAGCGCCGCCAGCGAGATGGTGAACGCCGGGGTGGACCTGTTCACTGTGGGCCGTGTGCTGGGGCACAAGGACCCGCGTAGCACCGCGCGCTACAGCCACCACCAGGCGGAGACGCTCAAGGCAGCGGTGGGCAAGATCGGGAGAAAATCCCCGCACACTGCCGACAAAAAAGGCCACCCGAAGGCGGCCTGATTTCGTTCGATTTACCTATGGCGGAGAGGGTGGGATTCGAACCCACGGTACCTTGCGGTACGCCTGATTTCGAGTGCGGCATGCGCGCCCCGCACATAGGTGCAACGCCCGTGCGCCGCGCGCGAAAAGCGCGTCGAACGCGCCGAGTTGGGAGGAAATCTCCGCACACATCCCCCATCATGGGGATGCCGGGCGCGCATTTCTCACGCCCACGGCGCCATGGCAGGAGCACAATAAGCGAAGCCGGATCAACGCGACAACGCTGACCCGGCCTCTGACCACACTGCGAAAGGACCGCATCATGGCTACCACAAAGTCTACTCTTCCTGCATTGCTCTTGGCTCTGCTGCTGTCCGCCTGCGGCGGTGGCACGCTGTACGACGAGCCGACCGAGCACCACCCGACGACGCTCCCGTCAGTGCCGGCGCCCGACCTCCCGGCCAGCGCCCCGACGGACTGATCAGGAAACGATCTTCAGCTGGATGTTCGAGAGCGTCCCTCCGACGCTGTAGGTCTGGATGTGCACGCGAACTTGCCACGGCCCGGGCTCGGCGACGTCGAGCGTTGCGGTTTGGTCGATGGGGATCATTTGGCCGCCTGCGGCGGTGATGGTGTAGTTCCGGTGGGCCGTGCCGCTCGAGAACAGGCCAGCGCCGCTCGGATCAAGGGACACGAGCGCCTCACCCGGGCCGTCAACCTGAAGTTGGCCGGTCATCGTCAGCTTGTAGCGGCCAGGCTTCACGAAGTTGTGGGTGATAGGCGTTGCCCAGGCGCCGCCAGCGGACAGTTTGATGACCTGGTCGCCGGCTTTCACCTCGACCACCGGCGCCGGCTGAACAGGCTCTTCCGTGCTGCTCTTGCCGCACGCTACCAACGCCAGCACTACCGTAGTGCACGCTGCCATCGCCTTGATACCCATCTCGCCCCCCTGATTTTGATCGGACGGGTATGGTCGCTCAGTTACTGGCTCGGTGCAACCTGTTGCATGCCGGCCAGGGCAGCCGCCCTGCACTTCCAGTACTGCGCCGCCACCTCCTCGAGCTTCAGCGTGGTCGCCCCGAAGGTGTCATCGGCCAGAGGCTGGAGCGGCGGGCAGCTGGCCACCACCAGCGGGCTCGGCCCCGGGTTCGGTAAGCGCGGCATTGAGCCGCTGCAGGCCTGCAGGGTCGTGGCGGCAATCGCGGTACACAGGAACCTCGCGCACCGTGGTTTCGAGCTGCTGGCGGATCTGGACATGGCGAACCTCGATCTTGCTGATGGCGGATGCCGCTGCGCTGGCGGCAGCCTCGGTGGCCGCGACGCGCACGTCCTCGACGCGCTGGCGGGAGGCGATCTCGGCGTTCTCGCCGTCGTGCCGGCCACGCACGTAGGCGGTGCCGGTCAGCGCGCTGGCCGCCAGGACGATGCCCAGGAGCGCCCAGGGATTCATTCGGTCATCTGCGCGACGCGGATCGCCGTCTCAGCCGTGGCGCCGTTGAACAGTTCGCGCTCGGCGGCGCGCCGACGGCGCAGCCCCTTCATAGACTTGCCGGCCGCCTTGTCCCAGCGCTGGAACTCGGCTGCCGCGCCGGCCACATCGCCGAGCATGAACTTGCGAAGCAGCGTCGAGCCGCGGATATTCGCCGGCCCGCAGTTGAAGCAGATCAGCACCAGCGCATCGAACTGCCCTTGCGTGCCTCGCCCTTCGGTCATCTGATCGACGACCTCCTCGAATCGCTTCAGGTCGGCCGACAGCGCCTTGTCGACGAGGTCATCCGCCCACGCCAGGCCCTTGAAGACCTCCGGCCCAGTGTGGCCGACCCCGATGGTCCACGGGTCACCGCCGGTCGCCGGGTCCGGGTATGCTGCGTTCTCGCGGCCCTCGAAGTACTCCAGGACGCGGCGGCCCTCGGGAGAGGTCTTCATCGCGCAGCCCTCCGCAACAGCCCCATGATCTGGTGCCGGCGTCCCAGCAGCACCGCCAGCAGCAGCAGGTTCACCAGCAGCACCAGGACGTTGGCCTGCGCCCAGTCGTAGAGCGTGCAGCCGAGCCACCAGCCGCACCAGAGCACGATTGCCCACACGGTGAGCCTGGCCAGCCACATGCCTCGGTGCGGCATCGCGAACGCCGCCGGGACGGTGCACATGAGGATTGCCGCGCAGATCAGCGCGTTGACGACGTCAGGCATTGCCGGACTCCTTTGTGGATGAAGGATCGAATCGGGCCAGCAGCCACTTCTGCAGCAGGCCGGCGATGGGCTGAGCGAAGCCGCCCAGGAAAGCGCCGACGGCGAGCCGCACCGCGCCCGGCGGCACCTCGGCGAGGGCGAAAGTGCGCACGACCCATGGCGCCATCAGTAGGGTGCCGATCGTGCTCAGTAGCGTGCTGCCGATGGCAACCAGCACCAGCTGCCGGATCGATGCATCATCCTTCGTCGGCAGCAGTGTTCGCACGATGACGCAGCCGGCGACACCGCCGACCATGCCGCCCATGAGCAGCATCGGGTCGAACCCGAATGCCGCGCAGAACGGAGCCACGACGGCCCCGGTTGCGACGCAGACGGCCGCGCTTGTCGTGGCTTCAGCCATCGTTGTTCCCCCTGAAAAGCAGATACGCGGCCAGCGCCGCAGCGAGAGCCAGCCCGATGACACCGAGCGGCAGATTCAGTCGCGTGGAGCACAGCGGCTGACCGGGCTTGACGGGCCACGGATCCAGCACGTACCAGGTGTTGCATCCGATGACCATCACCTTGAACAGGCTCAGCAGCGCGACCACGGACCACACCTCGACGCTGCCGAAGGCTAGGCCGGCCAGCACCAGCAGGCCCAGCGTCATCAGCGCGCCGGCGATGTTCTGCACGTCAGCCGAGATCGCTGGCGACGACCATGCGTAGGCGTAGGAGCACGCGAGGCCGAACACCAGCAGGCTCAGCGCGACCACCGGGTGCCTCACTTCGGGTTCGTGGGAACCGTGCCGCCGCCGGTGTCCTGCGTGCTCACACCGCGGCCGAGGATGGCCGACCAGAGGTTCGCGAAGTAGGCTTTGACCTTCTGCATGATGTGCTTTCAGTTGACGCTGCGGCAGACTTCCCACCACGTCGCGCCATCGCAGGCGAGGGTGATGGTGTCGTCAGCGGTGGTGACGAAATTCCCCGCGAGAGCCAGGTTGCTGCCGTCGGTCACGGTCAGCGCGCCTGAGAAGATCAGCGTGACGACGTCGCCGGCGCGGTTTGTCGCACTGATCGACGTGATGCTCGTCGTGCCAGAGACCTTCACCACTGGCGCAGCGAATGGCAGCGTCAGCGCCGCGGCGGAGGCAACTGTGTCCACCACCCCGACCTCGGTGTAGGTGCGCGAGGCGAGGTAGGCTTGAGCGTCTTGGCGCGTCGGGAAAGATCGAGCCTGAAAGGCTGACAACTGAAAGTCGCATGTCACCGCGGCGCTGCCAGCTGCCAAGTTCAGCGTCCCGATGCCGGAGGCCCGTCCGATCATGGCGATCGTGTAGGTCTTCCCAACCTCCGGCACGCTCATCGCCGCACCGAATTGGTTGCTGCCAAGGTCGCCGTAGTAGAAGAGTGGGCTGCCACCGGACACGCGCTGCACCTCGAACGTGCAGACGTACCAGTTCCCGGCCGCCGTCGTTATAAAAGTCCCCGGGAAATTCACGAACTGCGATGTCAGCGTGAACGGTATCGAGTATTGGTTGACAGCTTGGTACAGCTCGCCACCTGGCGTGACGACGCCAGCCACGGCGAAGGCGCCAGTTGTGGTTTGCGCAGCGGTGAATCGCTGGCTGACCGCAACAGCGCTGCGCGCATTTTTAATGATTTGCGCCCGGCGCAGCGTGTAGAACCAGCGCGCTTGTGCATCGCCGAAGGTCTGAATGTCATTGCGCTTGGTCTCGACGATGCCGGTTGTGTAGATCCTTGCGCCCCGGACCGCGCCACCGTCGGTCTCCGGCGAGTCCACAAGAATGACAGAATCAGCATCATCGACAGTGCAGGATCCGCCACCGAAGCCTGTGAACTCCTCGGATCGGACGTTATAGGCCATCACGCGGGATCTGAGCGCCTTGAGGTAAACGTCCGCGAAGAAACCTCCGCGATGCTCCCATGTCGAATCGGCGCCGTCGTAAATGAAAGCGCGATTCGTGAATACCGAGGTGCTCAGCACCGTCCCGGCCCATTGGTCGAGCGCGAACGTTCCGCCGTGGCGTACACCACTATCCTCGCTCCAAACGCCACTCAATGTGAACGGGTCGCGTGTGGTGGTGGTGTAGCAATAGATGTTGATCCCATTCGCCTCCAGGATCGTCCCGCGAAGCTGAAACCCGCCAAATCCGTCGGCCGTGTTATGAACGTAGATGGCGCAGTCGTTGGCGCTGAATTCGCAGTCGAAGATGTATTTGTTGCCAGCATGCATTGTGGCGCCGAACTTATTGTTCAGGGCGTAGATTGCATACTTGTTGGCCTGCGCACCGCAGCCATAGAACGAACAGCCAATATTCCCGAACGGAAATTGAACAGCCTTCTCGAAACCACTCCAATAAATTCCAAAGAACTTGGTGTTGCCAGCAAACTCGTCGTCCGTGACATAGTTTGCCGGGATGGTCTGGCCGAAAGTAATCCCGACACCAACCTTCGTGATGCCGGGATTGGGGCCAGCCATTGTGAAGTTTCTGAACTCAGCTTGGAAAGTCCAGAAGGCATTTTTCTTGCACGTGAACGCAGCGACAGCAGTATTGAATGCGGAAACGACGGTCTGAATTCCGTCCCCGTAAATCACGAAACGCTGCGTCAGGTCGACGTTGAATTTCCAGGTTCCTTTGTCGATGTGCAGCGTCCGACTCAGCGCGAGCGCCACATTCACAGCTGCGGAGCTGTCCGTCGCACCGGTCGGGTCGGCGCCCGGAAAGGTGCTCAACCGCGGCGCGAGTCGGTCGTAGTAGCCGATCGTGCCGACAGCATAGTTGACGGTCGGGCCGTAGGCGACAGCGCCGGCGCCATTCAGCGCGCCGGCGGGGCTGGCAAGTTGCGCGATGTACGCGGCGATGGCCGCTGACGCTGCCGCCGATAGCGTGCGGTTTTCCGTGTCGGCCTCGTCGATCGCGGCCTGCACATTGGTGGCCGCAAGCGTCGCAGTCGGCGTGAATGGAATTCCAGACGCGGCTGTTGCGGTGCCGACCTGGACAAGCACCCACCGGACGGCCGCCAAATCGGTTGCGAAGACACCAGAGGTATGCGCCACCGCGGCCGCGTAGGTGTTGCCGCTCTGCGTGACGACATCCTTGATTGCATAGGAGGTTGCCGTCAGCCACGCCCCTCGGATCGTGCCACCGAACGCAGTCACGAACTTCAGCACGACTGGGTCGAGCGTGTGCAGCTTCACCCGCTGGTCGCGGATCTCGCCGTCGTCGCGCTGGTTCAGCTGGACGTTGGCGTTCAGCGCGTTGTGCGCCGTGGATATGGCCGAGAGCTCGTCGTCGAGCGCTTCCGTGAGGATCGTGCTGCGCCCGCCCGCGTTGTTGAGCTCGTCCTGGCTGAAGTCTTCGCTCGGGGTGTAGTTCGGGGCCTGTGCCATCGGTGCGCCTCAGCGGCCGGCGGACTGCCGAGCCTCAGCGGCATTGCATCGCCGATGGAGGGGCGTTTTCCCCGCGAATGCCCTCGCGCTACACTGGCGCCGTGGACAACGACACCTTGCGCATCCTGCTGGCGGCCGTGCTCGGCCCGGCTTTTTGGGCCTTCGCGATCCGCCTATCGGCGCATCTGGCCCGTCGCAACGCCAGCCGCGACTGGCACCGGCGCGAACAGCGACGACAGCGCCTGTACGAGCTTGGGGTCTATCTCGGTCGGCTGTGTCGGCGCACCCGATAGTGCCTGCGTGACTTCGCGGCGCTGGCCGAAGCGCTCGAGCGGCTGCACGACGTAGTCGTTCACGTAGGGCAGCCCGCGCAGGCCCTTCGTCTTGCCCAGCATCGACGTGAGCATCTGCCCGGTCCCCGATGTGTTCGGCGTTGCCCCCTCCGGCACCTGCTTGATGTATGCCAGCACCCGGCCGATCCGATACATCTCGTCCGCACCTTCTTCGCCGAGCAGCGCCACCAGCTTCGGGCGGCCAATCTTCATCAGCTCGTTGTTGAACGTCGCCTGCGCGGCCTTCCCATCGCCCGCCGCGTTGGCGCCGAAGGCCTTCTGCTGCAGGTAGGCGACCGTCTGCGCGCGCACCTGCGCCTGGCCGTCGGGCGGCAGCAGGCTCATCATGTTCTGGATCTCGTTCACCTTGCCGCCGGTGACGAACTTGCGCACGAAATCATCCGGCTGGGCGTTGTTCGTCGCAGCCCGCAGCGCCGGCGTGGCGCCGATCTGCTGGAAGCGGCTCGCCGCAGCCGCACGCGCCTCGGAGGCAAGGTGCGCCGCCTCTGCGCCGCCGGCGCTGGTGTCGGCCGACTCGGTGATCGCGCGCTGCAGCGATCCACGCAGCTCGTCGAGCCCGCCGCGCACCGCTGGGTCAGGCGAGTTGTAGTGCTTGTTGATGACCTTCAGCAGGCGCTCGGCGTCGTCGATGCTCAGCGATTTCAGCTGCTTGCCGCCCATCAGGCCGAGCTCTTCGAACTGCCCGCGGACCGCGCCCGGAATGGCCTGTCCGTAGTCGCGAACCGTGTTGGCATAGTCTTGCGCCAGACCCTGCAGCGGCACTTCGAGGTCTTTCCCGGTCGAGTCGCGGAATGCCTTGTAGGCGGCGCGCACGTTCGTCTTCGCCACCTCGTCCGCCTGGCGCAGCTGCCCGGCGATTTGATCGCCCGCATCGAAGGCATCGACTGCACCGCGCGCACCCTGACGGAATCGATCGCTGATGCCGCGGCTTTGCGCCGCCTGCACGGCCTGCAGTGGCTCGCCGACGCCCTCCACGCCGGCCAGGTTGAACTCGCGCTGCCACTGCGCAGGGTTGCGCGTGAGTTGACCCTGCAGCGACGGCAGCCCCAGCGCGTTGAAGTCACCCTGCCGCAGCGCGGCGGTCGGGTCGAGCTTCCGCCCGCTGGCCAGCGCCGTACGCACGTCGGTCGTCAGCCCCTGGAACACCGTGTCGGGGATCGTGGTCGTGTCGATGCCGTCGCGCTGCAGTTGCGCCGAGATCATCGTGCGCAGGCGCTCCGGGTCGACGTTCACCGTGTTGCGCGAGTTGCGCCACTGGTTGATGAAATTCGCGGCGGAGGTGCCGATCTTGTTGATGATCGGCGCGAGCGTGCCGCCGGCCGCGGCGCCGAGCGCCACCTGCCCGGCCTTGTCGGCCGCGAAGTTCTCGCCGGTGGACGGCTGCAGCGCGGCCCCGGCCCCTCCAGCGATGGCGCCGGTCAGCGCCTGCCGACCAACGGTCGCCCCGATCGCGGCCGCCGGGGCGACCTTCGCTGGGATCACGTTCGCCGGGCTCGCGATGTTGCCGGCCAGCCGCGCGAAGTCGAAACCGGGATCCTTCTCACCAGTGACCAGCGTCGTCAGGCTGGCCGGTGCGGTCGCCTTGCGCGCCGCCTCGTATTCGGCGTTGCTGTCGACGATGTCGCCGCGCAGCTGCTCCGAATTCGCCCCCTTCACGCCCAACACGTCGCCCAGGAACGAGCCAGGGCCGCCGATCTTGTCCGCGGCCTTGTTGACCACGTCCGAGACCGACGGGCCGCCGAAGTAGTTCGAAACGCGCGAGACCAGGTCCTTCTCGAAGACCTTCTGCATGAGCTGCGCAGCGCCGTCGATCTGGTCCTTCCCGCCCTTCGCCACGCGCATTGGCACCGAGGACAGCAACTGCTGGCGCTCGGTCGGCTGCGCGTTGAAGCTCTCGACCTTCGGGCGCAGGTGTGTGATCAGCTCGGCGTCGGTGTAGCCAGCCTTGCGCGCGCTGGCCGTGTCGAAGTTGCTGTCCTTCGCCAGGAAGTCAGCGATCTCCGAATCACCGTAGCCCGACTTGCGGGCGCCTTCGACATCGAATGGCATGGCCTTCCCTTAGCGTTGGAACGACGACAGCGGCGGCCGTGCGCCTGCGGTTTGAGCAGGGGGCGTCCCCGGCGCCGGCGGCATCGCCTGAAGCGCTCGCCCTGCCCGCGAGCGAAGCGAACTCATGTAGACCTGCAACGCTTGACGCTTTTGTGCGATGACGCCAGGCCGATCGCCGAATTGCGGCGTCAGTTCGGCGATTTTCTGCTTCGCCTCGGACTCGTTGACGCCTGCGCCGGTGGCCGCACGCAAGGCAGCCTCCGAGAACGAACTGGCACCTTGCTCGAACCGTTGCCGAGCGTCCGAGTTGACCGAATTCTTGATCGCAGTCCCAACCCCAGGAATTGCCCCACCCACAGAGGCGATCAATCCAGGTTTCGCCGCGTTCGGGTCATCGCGCAACGCCGCCTCCATGTTGTTGAAAGCGAACTCGGCCTGCTGCACCCATCCGGCGGCCTTGCGTTCATCTTCGGTCGGCGCGCCAGTCTTGGTCGTTGCATCAGCAGGGCCGCCGGGAATCGCCTCGAGGCCGCCACTGCCATCTGCTTTCCAGCGATACCCTTTCGGTGGCTTCGTGCCTGTGACCTCGCCGTTCTCCGAGCGGGTCTTTTCTGCGCTCGCTCGCGCGCTCTCCGCTTGGGCAAAGTTCTCAGCCGCTCCTGCGGTCGCCTGCTTGCCGAGCGCCGTTTCCTTGCCGGTTACCGCCTGCGCGCGACCGCTGGACTCGTTCAGGCCTCCACCGAACAGGTCGCCGACCAGCCCGGACGAATCGAAGTGGTAGAGCGGCTTCCCGCCGGCCGCCGCCTGCGCCGCACCCACCTGGCCCGGCGTGCGTGCGCCGTTCAGCACGTCGTTGGTGAGATCCTGGCCCTGGTACAGGCCAGCCGCCTTCGCGAAGTCCTCGACGTTCGTGTCCTTCACGTTCGTGCGCATCGGCAGCGACCGGCGCATGGCCTGCGCGATCTTGCTCTGCAGACCAGTGTCGTCGAGCACCGGCGCGACGCCGGGGCCGTTGCCAGCTTCGTCCGCCGGGCCCTGCAGCTGGCGCGTCGGCATGACACCGGTGCGGGTGTACTGCTGGAACGCGCGCACCAGGGGCAGCGTCGTGCCTGCCTCCAGCGCCACGTTCTCGTCGATCAGGTCCGGCCGGCTGCGGACGATGTTCGTCTCGCTGTTGTCCTGGTCGGCCTTCGCCTGCGACGCGGCGGCAGCAGCCATCGCCTGCGCGATCTTGCTGCGACTGCTGACCTCGCCCTCGTAGCCCTGCTGGTAGGCGCCATTGCCGCCCGCGAACGCCTGGGCCAGCTTGGACAAGCCAGGGGTCGCGCCGTTCAGGGCGTCAAGGGAGAAAGTTGCGCGGGGCATCAGCCACCTCCGAAGACACGGTTGTTGCGACCGCCGGACCACATCGCAGCGGCGTTGCGGATCGCCGCGGACAGGCCGCCGCCGGCCGCCGAGGAGGCGACGGGCATGCCGTAGCCGGCGCCGTAGCCCAGCGCCGTCGGGGCGCCGCTGGCTGCGGCATCGCCCAGCCCGGCGCCCACGGTCGCACCGGACCCGGATGCTCCGGCGCCTGCACCAGCGCCCGCCCCGCCGGCCAGCCACGCGGCCCCGGCCATCTGCGCCAGGCCGCCCAGCTTGCCGTAGAGCGGCGTGTCGACGTTCTGCGCGTCCAGTTGATCGGCCTGCACGAGGTTCCGATTCGTGGATGCAGCACTACCCAGCCGCCCGGCCAGGTCGGCGCGGCGCAAGCCTTCGGTCTGCAGCAGGTCGCCCGTCCCGCGGTTGCGCGCCATCTCGCGCGCGATGTCGGTGATGCGGTTCCCCTCGCTGACCGCCTTGTCAGCCCGCGCCTTGACGAAGGCCGCCGAGTTCGCGCCCGCGCCGCCAGCGGTCGACACCAGATCGCCGCCGGCACCGGTCGCGAGGTCCCCCTGAGCGCGCTGGAACGCCGCATCCTCCTGGCCCTGCATCGCAGTGGCGCGCGCGTCTGGCGCGAACTGCTCACCTTCGGCCAGCACCTGGCGCGCCGCGTCGTCGCTCGTCTCCTTCGTGCGCTGCAGGGAGCGGTTCAGGATGTCGCGCCGCTCGCCGGCGGCCTTCTTGTCACCCCGGTCCTTGAGGTACGTACCGGCGGCGAGGAGTGCTGCTGCTGCCATGCTTGTTCCTTCAGGTCTGCGTCACGATGCCGTTGCTGCCGGCGTTCTTCGGCCGCGCGCCACCGTAGTTCGATGCGAACCAGTCGCCCGCATCCTGCTTGCCGCGCGCGAGATTGCTCTTCGTGTAGAGCAGCCCCGAGCCGGCGAACAGGTCGCCCAGCGTGGTGCCTTGCGCTTCGGCGCCGGCGCGGTCGCTGTTCGTCTTCATCTGGTTCAGCGCGGAGCTGAGCGCGCTGCCTTGATCCATGCCTGCGTCGATCGATTGCAGCAGACCAAGCCGCGTGTTCTCGTCGTTCGTCTCGAGTTCTGTGCGCGCCGCATCCGCCTTCGATCCGAGGTCGAGCAGGCCCTTGTCGTACGTGCGGCCGAGCGTGGCGCCTTGGTCGATGTCGACCGAGCCGCCGTTGAGGCCCTGCGCGAAGAGTGCGAACTTCTGATCGCGCGCGGCGTTGTCACGGCTCTCGTCAAGGCTGCGCTTGCCGGCATCGAAGGCGTTCTTGCGCACCGTGCCGTAGAGAGCGTCCCGGGCCGCTTTGTTCTTCGCCGCGCTGTCGATGTCATCCTGGAGCCAAGTCGGATCCGAGACGCCGAAGGACAGGTTCAGATGGTTGCGGGCATCCTTCTTCCGCGTCTCGATGACGTTCTGTTGCGCACCATAGTCGTCTCCGCCACCGCCACCCATATCAGTCCTTCACAGGAGGGTTTCCTGCTGCTCCGTGTTGATCGTTGCCGATGCCGTTCCGCTCACCGAGCCAGACCGGATGCGCACGAACTTCCCGGCCGGGATGTCGCGGCACATGCTCCAGTTGTTGCTCTGCACCTGCTGCAGCACCACCGCGAGCGTGATGGTGTTCGAATAGGTCTGCCGGGCCTTCGTCGTCCAGTCGGCCGGGGTGGTGCTGTTGGTGTCGGCCGTCTCCAGGAAGACCGTCACCGCGGCCGCACCGCCGATCGTGCTGGTGGTGGAAAACGACCCCTCGTAGCAGGCGCGCGCATTGCGGCCCGAGCTGATCTGAAATCCGGTAGCGTTTGTGGCAGTCACCAGGGCGCGGCCGGGCGTGTCATTGATGCTCAGCGCGGTGCCGGCCGTCACGCGCCCCTGCAGATCGGTTGTCACGCCGCTGTAGGTGCCCGGCGTTCCGATGCTCGGCATGCTGACCGTGCCGGTCGTGGTGATCACGCCGCCGCTCAGGCCGCCGCCAGCCGTGATGCTCGACACCGTGCCGCTCGCGGTCGAGCTCAGCGTCGTGCCGTCCCAGTTCAAGCCGGAGCCGACGTAGCCCATCACCGGAAGCGTGGTCGCGCCGTCGTAGATCAGCACACCGCTGGTGTTCGGCGCAGGCGTCAGCGGCGCGAAGTAGCGCTGCCACGCACCCACTCCGGACGGGGCGGTCTGGATGATGTAGAGCTCATACGGAACGCCCAGCGCATGCGCCGAGGTCGCGAAGAGTGCACACAGCAGAAGGAGGATTCGCTTCATGGCCGGCTCGCTCAGAAGGTGGTGACGCCCACTCGCACCCAGGTGTTCACCGCGATGCAGTAGTAGAAGAATGTGGCATCGCAGGCCACCTGATTCGGCTGGCCTGGCGAGCTGGCCGTCGCCGGCACGGGCACGGGCTTCACGAAGCCGCCCTGCGCGGGCACGTCGGCCTCGACGAGGTAGTTGCTGTTCGGGCCTTGCCGTCCGGTTGCCATACCTACCCCTTTGCCGGGCCTGTGATGGCCCACGTGTTGATGTCCTCGCCGCCGGAGCCGGCTGCGCGCCGAGTACCCTCCAGCGCGAAACCGAGCCGCTCGACAAGCCGCTCAGCACCGCCCCACCCACCGAGCGTGTACGCCTCGATGCGGTGCCGGTAGTGCTCGTGTGCCGGATTGCTGGCGTTGGCGATGACTGTGCGCGTGTGCCGCAGGAGTTTTCCCCACGTTTGGCCAGCCATCCGGTCAGTCGCGAGGAACCAGAACACGCCGGTCCATGCGTTCACGAACTGCAGCCCGCCGATCGCGACCTGCTCGCCGGCCTGATGCACCGTCCAGGCTGGGCCATCCGTGCTCCAGCGAGACGCGGCAAAGTCTTCCTCGCCGATGGCGCCGAGCAGCGCCCGCACCGCGCACCGATCCCACTCGCGCATACCGCGGACCACTTCAAGCGCCTCGGCCAGCGTCAGCACCGTGAAGGTGCTCACCTGGTGAGCCCGAGCGAGTTGTAGTAGAGGCTCATGGCCGACAGGCTGAAGTCCTCGTCGGCCGCGTGCCGGAACACCGGCGCGATGGACGAGCAGACCATCTCGACGCCCTGCACCTCCCCTGGTCGCGTGTCGCCCGGGATCGTCATCGAGACGCCCTCTTTGTCCAGATCACGCGGGTCGTACTTGAACGACACCGACGGCGAGCCCTGAACGACATAGTCGGCCCCGAAGAACTGCTTCGCGACCCCTGGCTGCTTCGCGTCCTGGAACGCCATCTGAATTTCGACCGGAATCGGCGTGTCGCCAGAACCGGACTGCAGCTGATCGACGAAGACCTCCGCAGTCAGCTTGTACAGCTCGCCGGCCGTGCGGACGTAGACGGCGCCGCGCAGCGTCGTGGCCGCCGTAATGATGACCGGGAAGGTGTACTCGGACCAGCAGGCGATCTTCGAGGAGCGCGAGTAGGTGTAGACCCACGCCTTCGAGTAGGCACCCATGTTGAAGATCGCCCAATACTGCCCGAGCTGCGGGATCCACTGCCCGAACACCTGGGTGGCCACACCCGCTGCCGGCAGTGCCGCGTTGATGTCCGGCACGACCAGCTTGTCGATCGCCACGCCGACGTCGTTGTCGTCGATGCGGTCGGTCTGAGCCTGCTGCGTCATCGAGCGGAAGCCGAACGGCGACAGGAACATCAGGTCATTCGCGAAGTTCGCGAGCGACTGCGGAAGCTCACAGCCGACACCATCGATCCGCTTCACGAAGGTGTTCGCGCTCGGGTCGACCGCCACGGTCCAGATCTGCGCGTTCTCGGCGAAGAACACGACCAGTTTGTCCGCGTAGCCGCCCACCGCTCGAGCGCCCGTGCTGGTGTCCTGCTGCAGCGAGGTCGGCAGGAACCCTGCATCGCTCGCCGTTGTCCAGTCGCGCGCGGCGCCGGCGGCGCAGTACCGAACCACCTCGTCGGCGATGGAGAATATGCGGCTCGCTGCCTTGGTGACGGATCCGGTGTGCGGGCAGTTCGAATCGGTGATCAGCGTGCTGGGGCTGCCGTCGACGTAGCTGTGGCGATAGACGTAGCCATCGCGAGGTATGCCAAATGCACCCGTGAACTTGGTGAAGTAGTAGCCGACGACGTACGGGAAGCCCTGGAACTGCTCCGCGTAGACCACGTCCGTCAGCTGCGCATAGCCGATTCCGTACGGGTTGTACAGGTCGAGCTCGATCTTGCTGACGCCGGGCGGTGGGGTAAATCCGCTCGCCTTGGCGGTGAACACCGTCAGCCGGTCGTTGACCACCTTCAGGCCGACCGAGCCGGTCAGCGAGTTGCTCACGATGTCGATCGCCGGCCGCTTCTGCACGCGCTTGCCGAGCGTGATGTAGGCGTTCCGCAGCACCCACAGCCGCGAGGCCTCCTGCACGTTGATCGGCAGCCGCCGGTCGAGTCCGCCGGAGAAATCTGCGTACGTGATTGCCGGCATCAGGGCACATCCCGGCCGACCACGGCGGGCCGGCGCTCGTAGTCGCACGGCATCTCGCGGCGATAGACGCCCTGGTTCACGAATGACTGCCCGCGCAGTTGGCCGAGCAGCGTGTTCAGCTGACCCTGGTACAGCTGGGCGTCCGGCTGCCGGTAGTGCGCCTTCGCATTCGCCACGGCGTGCAGCAGCACCATCTCGTCGTCGAGCGACGCAGCGTCGCCCTCCTCGGTGAAGCGCCCGAGGTCGCCGACGAACCACACCCGCAAGGTGTAGATCTGGTCCGCCTTCGGGTAGACGAGGATCTGCGCGTACCGGTCGTACCGGATCGGCGAGCCCTGCGTGTCCATGTTGGACCAGTCCTCGGTTCGGATGCCCTCCGGCATGCGGATGTACTGGCCGTTGTAGAGGCTCTCGATGCGCATCACCCGGCGATCGCGCGTGCAGGCGGTCGGGTAGTCGATGAGGTTCTGCGTGACGCCGAGCGTCTTGTCTTCATAGGCGATCAGGTGCTTCCAGTCCTGCAGGCGGTAGAGCTGGTCCTGCCCGTTGCGCAGGAAGCTGTTGATCAGCACCTGGTTGGCACCGCCGGACGCGCCCATGCCTGCCATGCCCAGCCGGGCGAGGACTTCGGCGCGCAGCGCGCCCAGCGTGCGGTAGGCCATGGCTCAGCGCTTCTTCTTCGCCGCGGCCTTCTTGGCGGGAGCGGCCTTCGCCGCGGCCGTCTGGCTCGAAGCCGGAGCCGGCACGGGCACTTCCGCCCGCGCATCGGCCGGCAGCGGCGACGTCGTGCCGTCTTCGTTCTGCAGGTGCACCGAGAAGCCCATCGACTCGTAGGCGCGCGCCGCAGCCAGGTCTTCGACCTCCTTCGGGACGCGCGTCGCCGCGTCGCGCTCGATCAGGATCTTGAGCATGCTGGTCTCCGGTGGTTGAGGGTCAGGCCGGCTCGAGCGCACGCTCGGTGGCGATCTTCAGCAGCTGGTCGGCCGGCAAGGCGCGCAGCTGCTTCTCCCGCTCGGCCACCGCCATGCGCTCCTCGCGCGGCGCGTCGTGGGCGACGTGGTCGATGTAGCCGGTGCTGAGGATGATCTCGACCAGCTGGGCCGGCGGCAGGTCCGACAGCTCGGGCTTGCCCAGCAGCGGCGCGAAACGGCGCTCCTGGAACCGGCCGTAGACGAAGCGCGCCATCGGAGTCTTCGCGTCCTCGGCCGAGTTGCCGTAGGCGTCGATCAGCCGGTTGTATTCGGCCTCGGGGTCGCCGATGAAGACGAAGCCGATGCACTGGCTGTCGGACGGCTTGACCGGATTGTCCTGCTGCTTGTTGTAGGGCAGCAGAGCGGACGAGGTCTTCGCGCTGTAGCCCTCGTCGAGGGTGGAGGGGTCGAGCACCTGCACCTCGTCCTCGCCGTGGATGGCCTGGAGGATGGGGATCTCGTGCTCCCACACCACGCGGGGCGACACGGTGTTCTGGTCGCGCTTGATGCTGACCAGGGTGCGGCGGGAGAGCTGTTTGCTCGGGGCGGTAGACGGTCGGGCCATGGTGATTTCCTTCTGTGAGGGTTGCGGCGGCTTCAAAAACGGGCCGGGAGGACTCCCCCGGCCCAAAGGCCCCTGTCACGCCGCCGTCGACAGGATGGCAACTGCTTCAGCAGCAGTGGTTCAGACCAGGGCGAGCACCGAATTGGCGTTCGAACGGTTCATGGTGAGCGCGCCCTTCCAGGTCATCGCCCAGTAGTACTCGTACCGGTCGTACGCGCGCGGCGGCTTGCGGCTGATCATGTCGTGGCCGGCCAGCGGGCGCAGACGGATCGTGTTGGTGTTGAGGAAGTAGCAGCGCTTCTCCCACAGCGTGGCCGGCGCGAAGCGGGCGTCGAGTTCCTGGAACTCCGGCGACCACTGCACATCCACGCCCTGGAAGCGCAACACCGACGTGCCGCCTTCCACCACCTTCGTGTTCGACGGGCCGAAGTCCATCCGGCCGAAGGTGTTCAGCACGAAGTTGCGGTAGCCGTCGATGAACTGCGAGCCGGCGATGATCAGGTCCGGCCGACCGCCGTTGCGCGAGCACTGACGGAAGTTCACTTCCATCTGGTTCAGGATCGTGCCCGTGCTGGTCGTGGTCGTCAGGCCGGTCGAGAAGTTGTTGCGCCAATAGGCGTTCGAGCTCGACGCGCGGTCGATGCCGCCCACGACGCCCGAGGTCGGCGCCAGCGACACCAGCTGATCCAGGCCGCCGATCGCGTCGGTCGACTGCGTGCCGTCCAGGTGCAGCTGGTAGCTGAACTGCTCCTGGAAGCCAAGCTTCAGCGATGCGGCCTGTTCTTCGATCAGGCTGGTGAACTGGATCTTCTCGGCGTCGGTCGCGTTGCTCGGGCCCGAGCTGTCGGTGATCGTGATGCCGTTCTGCGCCAGGCGGTCCTCGTCGAGCGCGAAGCCGTCATGGCACGAGCGCCAGGCGTATTGCGCCTGCTCGATGGTCTGCCGGCGGTTGTAGGTGACGATCGACGAACCGTTGTACCACTGGAAGTTCGCCGCGTACGTCTTGCGCAGCTGCTCGACGACGAACTGCTTGGCGCCGGGCGCGGTCTTCTTCTTCGCCTGCAGCGCCTTCAGCAGAGGGCGCTCCAGGGCGATCTGATCGACCGGGTCGTTCGCGAGGAAGTAGTCGAGGCCGATCTTGCCGGCGTCGATGAGGTCTTGTGCGGAAAAAGGCATGGTGCTCTCCGATGCATGTGATGAATCGCGCCGCCCAACGGGCAGCACTCCGGGTCACGGGCGACGAAGCCGCAATACGTCTCACATGCCTGCGGTGAACCAGGCTCACACCTGCCGCATTGGGGCTGCGGCGGGCCCTTCCAGTGCGCGAGGCTGGGTTACGCGCCGGCGGGGCGGGATTGACCCCACATCGCCTCGAAGCCGTCACGAGGATCTGCTTTCGCAGACGACGCGCCGCTCGGTCGCAGCAGGTTTCCGGTCGCCGCTGCCGGGGGCGGTTGGCGGCTTCGGCCTGCTGTGGCCTTGATCGTGTGATACATGGTCTCGATGAGCCCGCGCCACTGCTGCGGCTGGGCGTTCGCGATGACCCGCGGGATCTGCTGACCGAGGATTTCCTCGATCACCGGGTAGTCGATGTCCGTGCCCGCCATCTGCTTGACGAACTTGTCGATGTCGTTGATGGCCGCCTGCTTGGCAACCTCTTCCTGCTGCGCGGATTGCTGGCGCTGGTC
>Ga0247784_1000052_pt1 | contig 41123 bp, 37 predicted proteins | sample UWRJL169409R5_FD_179909 | JGI IMG/M metagenome (GOLD analysis project Ga0247784, IMG submission 179909) | Plant litter microbial communities from Arlington Agricultural Research Station in Wisconsin, United States - UWRJ-L169-409R-5 | ecosystem: Environmental > Terrestrial > Plant litter >...
CAACGGCGCGACCGCCGGGCTCGCCGACGCACAAGCCAACCAGGCGCGCAAGCAGGAGTTGAGCAAGCTCGAAGCGGCGTGCACCGAGAATTCCAAAAAAGATCGCACCACCGGCCCGCTGGCCTGCGAATCGGTGACGCTGTATCAAGGCGGCCAATATTTCCTATACAAGTACCGCCGCTACGACGACGTGCGCCTTGCATTCGCGCCGCATCACGCCATCGCGGCGTTCGGCGGCGATCCGGACAACTTCAACTTCCCGCGCTGGAGCCTGGATTTCAGCCTCATGCGCGTCTACGAAAAAGGTAAACCGGCGCACACGCCAAATTATTTGAAGTGGCGAGTGGACGGCGCGCAGCCTGGCGAAGCAACGTTCGTTGCCGGCCATCCGGGCAGCACCAGCCGCCTGCTGACGCTGGAACAATTGCGCTTCCAACGCGATGTGTCGGTGCCGTCGTACCTGATCCGCAATATGGAGCTGCGTGGTCGGTTGATTCAGTGGAGCAAAACCGGCGAGGAGCCGGCACGCATCGCGAACGATTATCTGCAAAGCGTGGAGAACTCGCTGAAGGTGTATCGCGGCTTTCAAACCGCACTGCTCGACGACGCGCTGTTTCAACGCAAGGGCACGCAAGAGCGTGAGCTGCGCGCTGGCGTAGCGTCAGATGCAAAGCTCAACGGCACCGTGGGCAAGGCTTGGGACGACGTCGCGAAGGCGCAGGAACGTTATCGTCAGATCTATTTCAACTATCTGTTCCTCGAAGGCGGCGCCGGCTTCAACACCAAACTGTTTGGTTACGCACGCGCGCTGGTGCGTGGCGCCGCGGAGCGCGGCAAGAGCAATGAGCAGCGACTGCGCGAGTACGCAGAATCGAATCTGCCGAAGATTGCGTCGAGCCTGCTGGCAGACACACCGACATATCCTGATTTTGAGCAAGTCACATTGTCGTACTCGCTCGACAAGATGCGCGAGACGCTCGGTCCCGACGCCGCCATCGTGCGCAAGCTGCTGAGCAGCGAGTCGCCCGACTCGCTGGCGACCAAGCTCACTACCGAATCGAAGCTCGCCGATCCGGCGGTTCGCAAAGCACTGTGGGACGGCGGTGCCGCTGCAATCAATGGCTCGCAGGATCCGATGATCGTCCTGGCACGTGACATCGACGGCGACGCACGTGCCGTGCGTAAGATCTACGAAGATGAAGTGCAGGCACCCGTCGCAGCTTCGCAAGAAAAGATCGCGAAGGCTCGATTCGCCGTGCTCGGCACCAACACGTATCCGGACGCGACGTTCACGCTGCGTTTGAGCTACGGCGCCCTCGATGGCTGGGTTGAGAGCGGCGAGAAGGTCGAGCCCTACACGAAGCTCTCACGCTTGTATGAGCGCACCACCGGCAAGGATCCGTTCCGCTTGCCGCAAGTGTGGCTGGATGCGCGGGACAAGCTCGATCCTGCGACGCCGTTTTGCTTCGTGACCACCAACGATATCGTCGGCGGCAATTCCGGCAGCCCGCTGGTCGATAGCAAAGGTCAGCTGGTGGGACTGGCGTTCGACGGCAACATTCATTCGATCGCCGGCAGCTTCTGGTACGACGGCAAGATGAATCGAACCGTCGCCGTGCACCCGGCGATCATCGTCACGGCGCTGCGCGATGTGTACGGCGCGAAGGGCCTGGCGAACGAGTTGCTCGGCGCACGCTGAGCAACTTGAAGGACTAGCGCTTCAGCGCCACCACGTTGAAGCGCACGTCCAATCGATCCTTCACTTCCAACGCGCCCATCGCGACGCTGAACGGCTTCATCCCGAAATCCGTTTGTTGAATCGAGAACTCGCCGGCAGCTGTCAGACGATCGCCACTCACGGTGACCTTGACCGGAACGACCACATCGCGCGTGCCTTGTTTGATCGTGATGCGAGCCGTGACTTGTGCGTCGGGCAGCGCGCCTTCGATCTTCACGGATTTCACTTCGACGCGCGGATAGGTCTCCGCATCGAGCACTTCGGTGCGGAGCATGTTCTTGCGCGTGCCCTGCTTGTCTGCTTCGGGAATCTCGGGCGGAAACTCGCTGCCCGCGGCACGGCGCGCATCAGGATCGTCGACGATGAGCTCGGCGACCGGAAACGTCATCTCGAAGCCCGACTGCGTAATTTGCGGATGCATCCAGACCCGGCCGGTCAGCGATTTGCTGCTCATCACGTGGTTATGGCCGAGCTTCGCGAACGTGCCACCGCGATACACCAGGATGTGCAGCACCGACGCCTGCGAATCGATCCGGTAGTTCGTGGCTCCCGGCACTTCGCCCGACGGGACGCTCGGAGCAGGCACGCTGGGTACGGGCGCCGGCGGTTTGACCGGGCGCGGACACGCCGCCAGACCCAGGCACAGACTCAGCACCAGGCCGGCGCGGGTCATTGCATGCATGATTTCGTCCTCTGCTCCAATCGCTTACACTGCTGGCCATTGCCGACGAGGGGTCGAGTAGATGCAACTGAAGAACGACGAATCGCGTTATGGCGCCGTCGCGCAGTTCTTTCACTGGACCATCGTCGTCCTGATCATAGTTCAGTTCACGCTGGCCAATCAGGCCGACAAGCTGCCGCTGGGCGCCGCGAAAATCGCCGTGCTCGCGCGCCATAAATCCTTCGGCATCACCATTCTCGCGCTGGTCCTGCTGCGCGTGATCTGGCGTTTGATCAATCCCCGGCCGGCCGATCCACCCACCATGCCGCGCTGGCAACGAATCGCCTCTCATGTCTCGCACGGCGGCCTGTATGCTCTGCTGATCGTCACGCCGATCTTCGGCTGGCTGATGTCCTCGGCCCGCAACTTTCCAGTCAGCTGGTTCGGCCTGGTGACGCTGCCGGATTTCATCGCGCCGAATCGACCCGCTTACGAGTTTCTGCACGAGGCGCACGAACTGTTGGCCGGGACGTTGTTTTGGCTGGCGCTGCTGCACATCGCGGCGGCGCTCAAACATCACTTCGTCGATCGCGACAACGTGCTCCGTCGTATGTTGCCCGTGAAGCTCAAATAGTTCTGCCTTGAAGCCTTAAGACCCGACCCAGGAATCCCAAGACCATGACGTCGCACCGCTCGCTTCCCGTCGCTCGCCAGAGACATCGCATCGCAGCCCGGTTGGTCGTCGGTTGCGCGGCGGGGCTGGCCGCCATGCTGGCCTTCGCGGCGGCTCAGTGGAGCATGCAGCCCAAGGAAAGCAAACTGACTTTCGTGGGCGAGCAGGCCGGCGCGCAGTTCGAAGGCTCGTTCGAGAAATTCACCGCCGACATCACTTTCGATCCCAAGGATCTGGCTCACGCCCGCTTCGACGTGAAGATCGACACGGCGTCGGTGAACACGCAGGACGGCGAGCGCGACTCGACGCTCAAGGGCGCCGACCTGTTCGATGTAAAGCGTTTCCCCACAGCCCACTACGTCGCCGACAAGTTCACCGCCGCCGGCAACAAATATTCCGCGACCGGCAGGCTGACCCTGCGCGACGTCACCAAGGACGTGCCGATCGAATTCACGTTCGATAGCAAGGACGGCGCGGCCTGGTTGAAGGGCACGGCCAAGATCAAGCGCCTGGATTTCGGCGTCGGCCAGGGAGAATGGAAAGACACCAGCACCGTCGGCAACGACGTGCAGGTACGCTTTGCCTTGCGACTGAAGAGCGCCACCTGAGCCCGCGAGGCCGACTGCACCGTCGATGACATCCTCCGCGCCGCTTCGCTTCACGGCCCCGGACGATTGCGTCGAGGGCACTTTCAGCCGCGTGGGCAAGCACGTGGTGTTGGGCTTGCCCGTCGCCATCGGCAAGCCCAACACTCTGGTCAACGCTTTCGTCGCGCGAGCGCTGGCCGATTCGAGCTTGCGCTTGACCATCGTCACGGCGCTTTCGTTGCGAGCGCCGCGCGGACACAGCGAGCTCGAACGACGGTTCATCGAACCGTTTTCACGTCGCGTGTTCGGCAACTATCCCGAGCTGGAGTATCTGCGGCTGATCGAGCGCAACCAGCTGCCCGCGAACATCGAGGTGCTGGAGTTCTATCTCGAACCGGGCGCATGGCTGCGTAACGAGCATTTACAACAGCATTACCTCAGCACCAACTACACCCACGTCGCTCGCGACGTTTTGAAACGGGGCCTCAACGCGATCGCGCAGCTGGTCGCAGCACCGCCGCCAAATGAAGCGCCGGCGGGTTTGCTCAGCTTGGGCTCGAATGCGGATCTCACAGCCGACTTGCTACCGCAGATCGCCGCCATGCGCGCCGGTGGCAACAACAAACCTTTCGCGTTGATCGGACAAGTGCATCGCGACCTGCCGTTCATGTATGGCGATGCGCTGGTCACCGCGGACTCATTCGACTTTCTGGTGCAGGACCCTGGCACCGCATTGTTCAGTCCGCCGAATCTGCCGATTCCACAAACCGAACATGCGCTCGCGCTCAACGTCAGCACTCTGATTCGCGACGGCGGCACGTTGCAACTTGGGATCGGCGAACTGGGCGACGGTATTTGTTATGCGCTTCAACTGCGACAGAAACAGCCGGCGTTGTATCGGGAAGTCTTGGAATCGACCGGCCTGCTCGCGCGTCATCGTCGCTTGATCGAAACCGAAGGCGGCACGGCTCCGTTCGAGCGCGGCTTGTACGGCTGCACCGAAATGCTCGCCGACGGCTTCCTCGATTTGTACCGCAGCGGCATTCTCAAACGACGCGTGTACCCGAGCGCGAAGCTGCAGCGACTCATCGACGAAGGTCACATCGACGAGCAAGTCAGCTTGCACACGCTCGATGCGCTGGTCGAAGCCGGCATGAGTCGCATGTCGTTCGCTGATTTCCAGGAGTTTCGCGAAGTCGGTTTGTTTCGTGACGACGTCGAATACGATCGCGGCGTGCTGGTCACCGCGGACGGCACACAGTTGCGTGCGACGTTCTCAGATCCGGAGCAACGCGCGCAGATCGCAAAGACTTGCCTCGGCGAGAGCCTCCGCAACGGCGTGCTCGTCGACGCAGGCTTCTTCTTCGGTCCAAAAGGTTTCTACGCCGGGCTGCGCGAGTTACCCGCAGTACAGCGGCGAATGTTTGCAATGCGCGGCATCAGCTTCGTAAACGAGTTGTACGGTCACGAGTGGGAACTGAAGTGCGCACAGCGTCGCTACGCGCGCTTCGTGAACACGACGATGATGGTCACCGGTCTCGGCGCCGCCGTGTCCGATGCACTCGACGATGGCCGCGTAGTCAGCGGCGTCGGCGGCCAATATAACTTCGTGGCGATGGCGCACGCGCTGCCCGAAGCACGCTCCATTCTATGCGTGCGAGCAACACGCGCCGCCAAGGGCGTCGTCAGCTCGAACATCGTGTGGAGCTATGGCCACGTCACCGTGCCTCGGCATTTGCGCGACATCGTTGTCACTGAATACGGCATCGCCGACCTGCGTGGCCGCACGGACCGCGAAGTCGTCGAACGGCTGGTCGGTATTATGGATAGTCGCTTTCAGCCGGCGTTTGTGAAGGAGGCCAAGCGCGCGGGGAAATTGCCGAAGGATTGGATCGTGCCCGAAGCGGCGCGCGCGAATACTCCCGAACACTTGTCCAACAAACTCGCACCCTGGCGCAAACGCGGGCTGTTTGCTGAATTGCCGTTCGGCACCGATTTCACCGCAGAAGAAATTGTGCTCGCCAAGGCGCTGCGTTCGTTGCAGGCCGCGACACAATCCTGGCCCGGCCGCGTTCGCGCGCTAATCGAAGCCGTATTGCGCGGCTCGGCCACTCCCGCCGTTCAGCCTTACCTCGCGCGTATGAACCTGGAGCGCGCAGACTCGCCGTCACAAATTATGCAACGTCGGCTGCTTACGACCGCTCTTCGCAAAATTTTGCATAGCAGCTAATCAGCGCCTATCTTTGGGCCCCCTTCGTCCGACCGTCTGGCGAAATGACCCAGTGAAGGGTCGCCCGGACAATGACGGACGGCGAAGCTTTACTTAATGCACAGGAAGTCGTTTCTCATGAACAAGCTTGCCGCCCACTTGGTAAGAGTGGCTCTGCTGAGCTGCTTTTTTTCGGCCTCGGCCTGGGCCCAGGAATGCCGTTTCAGCTCGGATCGCGACGCGAATTTCAGCGGCAACATCAAAAAAGTCGTCATCACCGCGGGCGAAGGCTCGCTCAAGGTCAATGGCGTCGCCGCGGGTGTCACCGCGAAAGGCCGCGCATGCGCATCGCAGGAACCGATGCTCAGCAAGATCACTCTCGAAAGCCGGCGTGAAGGCGACATTGTTTATTTGACAGTGGCGATGGCCAGCGGCGGCATGGGGAATATGTTTAGTTTCAATCGCTACACCTCCATGGACCTGGAAGTCACCGTGCCCAAGACCGCGGAGCTGAGCATCAAGGACACCGGCGGCGACATCGAGCTCAGCGAAGTCGGCGGCACTGAAATCGTCGACGGCGCGGGCGACCTGCTGCTGAAGAACGTCAACGGCGATCTCAACGTCGAAGACGAATCGGGCGAGCTGCGCATCATCAGCGTCGCCGGTAAAGTGACTATCAAAGACGGCGCCGGCGGCATCGACATCGAAGACGTGCGCAGCGACGTGAAGATCCTGGTCGACGGCTCGGACGACATCTCGATCGTGAAAGTGGTGGGCAACGTCGACGTCGTGGAAGACGGCTCGGGCGACATCTCGATTCGCGAGATCACCGGCAACGTCGTGGTCGGCAAGGACGGCTCCGGCGACATCCGTGTCACCGAAGTCACCGGCAAGTTCAGCGTGATGCAGGATTCCAGCGGCGAGATTCTTCATGACCACGTGCGCGGCTCGGTGCGCATGCCTGCGCGCAGCTAATGTTTGGTCTCTGCGAGCAGGCGCTGGATCATTCCCTGCGCCTGCCGCGAATAGCCGCCGCCGAACAAGTTGAAATGATTGAGCACGTGATACAGGTTGTAGAGCGTGACACGAACATCGGCACCGTCGGCTAACGGCCACGCCGATTGATACGCAGCGTAGAACGCTGCGCCGAAGCCGCCGAACAAGCGCGTCATCGCCAGGTCGGCTTCGCGATCGCCAAAATACACGGCTGGATCGAATAACACCGGCTCGCCGCTTGCGTCGGCGCCCCAATTGCCGCCCCATAAATCGCCGTGAAGCAGCGACGGCACGGGCCGATAGCCGTCGAAGAACGTATGGAGTCGCTCGCAAAGCTGATGACCTCGGTCGATCACGTCTTTGCCGGCTCCGTTCTCCTTCGCCATTTCGAGCTGCGGCAGCAAACGTTGTTCGCGAAGGAACCCGGTCCACTCGGCACACGAGCGATTGGACTGTGGCGTCGAGCCGATAGTGTTGTCGCGATCCCAGCCGAATCGATCGCGCGTCGTTCGATGTTGTAATGCCAGCCGCTCGCCCAGTAGCTGTTCGCTACGCGAATTCGCCGGCTTGAGATCGATCCATTCGAGCACGAGAAACGCGGTCTCGCCTGCGACGCTCACGCTCAAGACATTCGGTATTCGCAACGCGTGGGCGCTTGCGAGCTCCGCGAGGCCTGCCGCTTCCGCTTGGAAGATGGGAAGAGAGTCGGCAGCGCCGTGTTTAACGAAGATCGGACCGCTCACGGTCTCGAAGCCGGAGCATTGATTGATGGAGCCGCCGGAGACGCGATGCTCGGAGCTGGCGACGACCTCTCGTCCCAACGCCTTGCTGATCGCAGCCGCCAGTTCCATGATGAACTACAGCAGCTGACGCGCCTGATCCTGTAGCGAACGAATGGTCGTGCGAATTTCCGACACCGCGCCGCCGTTCGCCAGAATCGCACGCGACACGTTCGGCAACACGCGGCCTTTGGCCGACGGCATCCTCTTCAACACATCTTGCATCGTTGCGCCCTGCGCACCGACACCGGGCGCGAGAATGAACGATTGCGGCATCGCTGCCGCCGTCTCCTCCGCGTCATCACAAGTTGCTCCAACGACGGCGCCGAGATATCCCAGCCCATCGCCCTGCCGGCGATTACGCGCTGTGATCTCGCGACACAGGTTCTGAGCGACCGTTTCACCATTCGCGAGGCGCGCTGTTTGCAACTCACGGCCTTCCGGATTCGACGAACGCACGACGACGAATACACCGCCCTCGGCGCGAACTGCGATATCGAAGAAAGGATCGAGTGCGGCGAGACCTAAATAAACATGCGTGGTCACCGCGTCGACGCGCAACGTCGTGGTCGAAGAGAAATAGCCCTCTGCATAGGCAGCACCAGTTGTATCGATGTCGCCGCGTTTGCCGTCGAGGAGCACGAGTACTTCGCGACTGCGCGCAAGCCGCGTCAATTCCTCCAACGCTTGCAAGCCGCCGCTACCGAAACGCTCGAAGAACGCCGACTGCGGCTTGAGCAACGAGATCCGATAGTCGCTCGCTTCCAGCACGCGCTTGCCGAACTCCAGCGCGCCTTCCGGCGTGTTCGGCAGATTGCACGACTTGAGGATGGACGCGGACGGATCGATGCCCACGCACAGTGGACTGTGCTCGGCGATCTTCTGTTGCAGGCGAGCGGCGAACGTCGGCATGACGGACTACCCAAACGAGCGGGATGGGAATTGTACGCTGGTCGTCACGCCGCCGGCGCCTGGAATCCGTGCTCGCGGAACGTCACTACCAACGTGTCGCGCACGCCGCCTTCGCCATCGTTTTGAATCGGCGTGCTCTCGTGAATGACTTTGGCATCGTCGAGCAACAGCGCAGTCCATGGAGCGGTCATCGTGAAGCGCACGCCGGACGTGCCTGCGGCTTCGAACACTCGCGTTTCACCGCCGCGCACGTTGTGCCGATTCACCAAAATCACCGCGACATAATCGACGCCATCGCGATGTGCACCTTCCGGCGTCGGGCGGCCGATGCCCGTCGCGGTGTCGATGCGAAACTGATGCGCTTCGATGTACCAACGCTCCACCGGCCGTGTCCTGCTGAATATCGTCGACAGACCTTTAAGCAAACGCGCCCACACCGGAGCCGTGAGCACTTCCGGCGTGATCGGCTCGAACCAGCGCTCCATGCCTCCATGCAAGGCGTTGTATTCCGTGGGCTGCCAATGCGCCCGATGCGGCACGAGGTTCGGCACGCCATCTTCGTACACGAAACAGCTGTGGCGGCGCGAACGATAGCGCCCGCCGTCGCGCAAATAAGCATCGCGTGGCAGTTGATTCCAGGTACGCGCGAGCGAGGCAAGATCCACCAGCTGAATATCGCACTCCTGCGCCAGTTCGTGCGGCTGTAACAGGACACAGCCCATCTCGTGCAAGACCGCCGCGGCATCGCCGTTCGGTGTACTGAGTTTCAAGTCGCGCTCCCGCCCGCGTCAGCAATGAAATTCCCGGGGACGCACATTTTACGCGTCAGAGCGCAAGAAACGGGACAAATTCCGTCCGGACAATGCAGTACTCTTCCGCGCTCCCTGGCAGGTACGGATTCTCTGGATGGCCATCAAACACGCTGCTTTCGCTTCGATTGCTCTATCGATTGCCCAATTCGCCACAGCTGCGTCGGCGCCGGCGCTGACCACGCTGGCCGAACAGACCGGCGATCGCCGCACCGGCCGCTACGAGGAAGTGGAAAGGCTCTGCCCCGCCTTCCAGCAACGCTGGCCCAAGCAAGTGCGCTGCTTCGAATTCGGGCGCACGCCCGAAGGACGACCGATGCTGGGTCTGGTCGCCTCCGCCGACGGCACGCTCGATCCCGAAGCCGCGCATCGCGCCGGCCGGCCGGTCGTGCTCATGCAAGGTGGCATTCACGCTGGCGAGATCGACGGCAAAGACGCGGGCTTCCGCGCCTTGCGACATATGCTGGAAGGCACGGCCGCGAAGGGAACACTCGACAACGTCACCTTGGTATTCGTGCCGGTGTTTAATGTCGACGGTCACGAGCGCTTCGGCCGCTGGAACCGTCCGAATCAAGTCGGCCCCGATGAAATGGGCTGGCGCACGACCTCGCAGAATTTCAACTTGAATCGCGACTACGTCAAAGCCGACGCGCCGGAAATGCAGACGATGCTGCGGCTGTTGAATCAGTGGGATCCGATTCTCTACACCGACCTGCACGTCACCGACGGCGCCAAATTCGAGCACGACGTTTCTTACACCGGCGAGCCGGTGCTCGCAGGGATGGAGCCGATTCGACAGACCGGCGCCGCAGTGATCGGCGAGTTGTTGAAGCGCGCCACCCAGTGGGGCTCGTTGCCGGTCGATTTCTATCCTTCGTTCCTGCGCGACGACGATCCGACCTCGGGCTTTGCCGTCGGCGTGGTTCCGAAACGTTTTTCGACCGCGTATTGGGCCAGTCACAACCGCATCGGCGTGCTGGTGGAAACGCATTCGTGGAAGGACTATCCGACGCGCGTGCGCATCACGTATCAAACGATCCTGGCGCTGATGGATATGGCTTCGCGCGACGGCAAGAAATGGCTCGCGGCCGCGAAGGCTGCCGACGAGCAGGCCGCGAAGATCGGCGGCACCACGGTGACGCTGAGCTACGGTAACACCGAGCACACTCGCACGATCGACTTCCGCGGTTATGAATATGAGCGCCGACCGTCCGCGATTTCCGGCCAGCTGCTGACTCGTTATAACGACAAGCGTCCGCAGGTCTGGCGCATTCCGCTGTTCGACGAGATCAAGCCAAGCATCACTGTCGTCGCTCCTCGCGGCGGGTATCTCGTGCCCGCCAGCCACGCTCGCATGGTGGCCGAGAAGTTGACCGTTCACGGCATCCAGTTCCGCACGCTCGGACAGGCGCTCGGCAAAGTCGATGTCGAAGTGTTCCGGGCCACGAAGGCAACGCCGAGCTCAGGCACATTCGAGGGCCGGAGCATGTTCACCCTGCAAGGCGATTGGAGCAACGAACAGCGCGACGTAGGCGCGGGCGCGTTGTTTGTTCCGATTGCGCAGGCGAACTCACAACTCACGATGACTCTGCTCGAACCGCGCGATCCGGATTCGCTCGCCAGCTGGGGTTACTTTGCGTCCGCGTTCGAACGCAAGGAATACATGGAAGCGTATGTCGCCGAAGAAGTCGGCGAGGAGATGCTGAAGAAAGATCCGGCGCTGCGCCGTGAATTCGAAAAACGTTTGGAAGATCCGGCGTTCGCGAACGATCCGACGGCGCGCCTGGAATTCTTCTATCGCCGCCACTCGTCGTGGGACGAGCGCTTGAATTTGTATCCGGTGTTCCGGACGGCGAACGTCCCGCAGTAATAGTCACATCGGTAGCGCGGCATTGAGCCGCGCTGCCTGATGCTTTCGCAATCGCTTACTGTTTCGCCAGGGCTTCGGCCTTGGCTTCGTCGGCCTTGGCCTCGGCCTTCTTACCCATCTCGTTATAAATATCCGACCGGCGGTAGTAACCGTCGGGCTCTTTCGGATCCAGCTCGATCGCCTTGTTGGCGTCGGCCAGCGCCTGCTCGGTCTTGTCCTGCGAAATCAGGATCCGCGAACGATTCAAATACGCGTATGGATCGGTGGGCTCCAATTCGATGTATTTGTTCGCGTCGTCGAGCGCCGCTTCGAACTTGCCCGACGAATCGCGGGCACGCGAACGGAGCATATACAACTCCGCGCGTGTCGGTGCCAGATCGATCGCTTTGCGTAACGTGTTCTCTGCTTCGCGAGGCTGACCCTTCTGCAGCTGGGTTTGCGCCTGACGCACCAAGTCATCGACTGCTTTCGTGTCCTGGGCCTGTAAGGCCCCGCTCATCAGCCAGCCTGCAGCGAGCAGGCCGACAGTCACTCGTCTCAATCCCATGCAACCAGTGAATGCAGACATGACGACCCCCTGATTTTGCCGCCTTCCATAGATCGGCGAATGGTTGTACCCATGTTCTTCAGCCGGCTGACGCCGCTCGGCGACATTATGCGCTCACGTTACGCGACACAGGTATATGCGTCACAAGTCGTTAACGGCACTTTTCCATGCGCCGCCGCTCGGCGAGCTGATGCTGGCGTGATTTCAGACGCTCGCCTTCCTTCACGCCGTAACCGGTACGCAGCTTGGTCCGCACTTCACGTAGTGATTGTTCGAGTTTGGCGCAGGTCACCTGGCGCTTCGCGTCGGCGGCCGCGCTTTTCCTCGCCGATTTGGCCGCCGTTGACTTGGTTGTCTTCGACAGCTTGGACCGTGGCTCCGATGCACGCTCGGATATTGGCGGGGCCTCGTAGACGGTGACTCGACTACCGTCACTGGTGTGAATCTCGGCGCCGGCAGCGCACGGCCGATCCGAATAAACGAGTCCGGACTCACTCTCGCAGCGGTAGATCGTCGCCGCAGCCACGGCGGTATTGAGAAGCACTAGCGCGCAGGTATAGAGCGCTACCCGTATGCACGCGAGCGCGCCGGCGTAGATCGCTACACGTGCGCTCGCTCGCACGATTCGGAAGCCGAAGGCTGGAATGTTCATGCTGACCTCGTGGTAATCGGGTCAGCCCAGGGTCGTGCCGAAGGCGCGTGAAGATGCCTCTTTTAAGAGGCCTTTCGTGAAGAAATTCGGGCTCGCACGAGCGCAGCCGCATGCGAAAGTTGGCGATTGGTCGCGACCGAGGCGACAGCCTCAGCTCAGTTCTGCAATCCGTTCGGCTTGATTACGCAGCAGGCGGCCGAAGCCGACGGTGTCGTAGAACGCGTTGAGGGCGTTCAGGTTCGGGGGTCGACGCCGCAATTGGGATATCTCGACATCGAGCGGCATATCGCACGCTATTTCAGTGAGCCGCCGCGCCAGGAACGCAGACTCGCGATAGTCGCGCAGCTGCCCGCACACGAAACCGGCGTTACGAATCTTGATCTTCAACACACCGTCGAGATCCTCGTACAGATGCGTCAACGACTCGAAGTGATGAAACAACGTCGACGCCGTCTTGCGCCCGACGCCGGGCACGCCGGGAATGTTGTCGACCGCGTCGCCCATCAGCGCGAGGAAACAGGCCATGCGTTCCGGCCGCACGCCGAAGCGATCGGGAATCTGCTCGTAGTTGTAACGTTTGTCGGCGAGGTAATCCCAATACTCGTCGCCGGGCCGCACCAGTTGAGACAGATCCTTGTCTCGCGTCACGAGCACGACTTTGCGGCCTTGAGCGCGGGCGATGACACTGAGCGTGCCGATGATGTCGTCGGCTTCGTACTCGCTGCTCACATAGGAAGAAATCCCCATGCCCGCGCAAAAGCGCTGGCACAGCAGGAATTGCCGCTTCAAATCTTCGGGCGCCGGCTCGCGATTCGCCTTGTACGCCGGAAACAGTCGATTGCGAAACGACGTGACCAGGCTGGCGTCGAACGCGACCGCGATATGCTCGGGCCGCACGCGCTCGATCAGATCGCCGATAAAACGGCTGAAGCCATGCAACGCATTCACGGCATTGCCGTCCGGATCCACCAGGTTGATGGGGACGGAGTGATACGCGCGAAAAACAAACACCGATGCGTCGATCAAATACAGCGGCGTGGTGGCGGGTGGGGTCAGTAAATCGTTAGTCAACACTGCATCTTCAAACGCGCATGAAGCGGGCTGGTGCGCGGGAAGTGCGCCAGCAGATATTCCATCTGGTCCGCCAACACGCGCCGGCCTTTCAGATAAATGTACTCCGCGTAGGTGGGCTTGAAAGGCACCGCGATCAGCTGCAAGCCCGCCTGCTCCGGCGTCTTCGACGCCTTCTGGTTGTTGCAACGGCGGCAAGCCGTTACCACGTTGGTCCACAAATCCAGCCCGCCCTGGCTCAACGGTCGAATGTGATCCCGCGACAGCGCGCTCGTCGGAAAGCGCAGCCCGCAGTACATGCACAGGTGACCATCGCGCTTGAACAAGGTCTGGTTGTTCAGCGGCGGCGTGTAGTCGTGCCGCAAGTTGCCGGGGTTATGGGTGTGCCCGATGGTGGCGATGATCGAGTTCACCTCGACCACTGTCTGCCGGCCCGAGCGTGCGTTAGTGCCGCCGAGCAACCGATACAGCCGCGTCCCACAGGTGTAGGCCACCTGTTCTGTGTGGTAAAGCCGTACCGCGTCCCTGTAGTCGATCCACTCCAGGGGCATTCCTGCGACATCGGTCCGCAGGATCTCTTGGGTCAAGTTGTACAGGTGTTGCACGAACTCGAACGGCGTCCATAGCGCGCCAAGCTTTGGCGTCAGCCTTCGGCACCCGCCCGCACGTAAGATACGCGATGTGGCATGGAAGTGACTAGTGACAAGCTGATTGCAAGCCGCGAAACGGGCTTTCAGGCCCGGATTGTGGCTTCGAGCCTGCGATTTAACCTTGCCAACCGCCGCCCAAAGCGCGAATCAGCGCGACGCTGGCTCGCAACTGCCGGGTTTCCAGCTCCAAAGCATCACGCTGCGTACTCAACGCGATGGTCTGCGACTGAACCACTTCCAGGTAGCTGACCGCGCCCTCCCGGTAGCGATTCATCGCGAATTCCAGCGACTGCTGTGCCGAGGTGACCGCGGAGCGTTCGGACTCGGCAGCGCTGCCATAGTGATGCAACAACGCCAGGCTGTCCTCGACCTCTCGAAACGCGCCTAACACGATGCCGCGATAATTGGCGCCGGCCTCGTCTAATACCGCACGCGCCTGCTCCACCTGAGCTCGCCGACGGCCAGCATCGAACAATTCGAGCAGGATGCTTGGTCCTACCGACCAGGCCGCGTTCGGTGCCGTCAGCCAATCGGTCGAGCGGTTGCTCTCGAAGCCGTAAAGCCCGCTCAACGTAATCGACGGGAAATACGCGGCGCGAGCCACGCCGACGCTGGCGTTCGCGGCAGCTGTACGCCGTTGGGCAGCCGCGATATCTGGCCGACGTTGCAACAGGTTTGCCGGTACATCTGGCGGGATGTCGGGGAGATTCAACGTGGCTGAGCGCGGCGGCAAGCTGAACTGCGAAGGCGACTCGCCGACCAGCACCGCGATCGCGTGTTCGAGTGTTGCACGCTGGGCAAGGTTCTGGGATTGCTGGGAGCGTGCGGTATCGAGCTGCGTTTGCGCCCGAGCTACATCGAGGCCGGAGACAATGCCCGCTTCGTGACGTTCTCGGGTCAGGCCCAGCGCACGATCGTAAGCAGCGACGGTATCGGCCAGCAGCGTCGCTTCGCGATCCAGTCCATACAACGCGATGTAGTAATCCGCGAGCTGCGCTTGCAGGCTCAGCCGCGCGGATTCCAGATCGGCGGCTGCGGCACTCGCCTGCAAATTCCCTGCATTCACGTCATTGCGCACGCGCCCCCACAAGTCGACTTCATACGTCGCTTCGAGCCCCGCCGCGTACGAGTTGTAATAGCGCGGCGCTGACGCTCCGGCGGGCGGATTGGTTTCTGACTGCCGGGCACGGAAGCCGTCGGCTCGAAGCGCGAACGATGGAAACAAACCCGAGCGCAATTGATCCGCGAACGCCTTCGCTTGCTGATAGCGGGCCAGCGCGGCTGCCAGGTCAGGGCTGTTTTGTATCAACAGCGCCTGCAGCCGATCGAGATCCTGATCGCCAAACGGTTGCCACCACGCATCCCGCGACAAACCATCTGCCGGCGACGCTGGCGTCCACGGCGCGGGTTCTTTGTATGAATCAGCCACGGGGACCGCTGGCAGCTCCAGCTTTGGCGCCAGCGAGCAGCTCGCCATTACGGCCACTGCAATCGTCAATACTCCGCCACGTAACAACTCGATCGCTCGCATCGTGATCGCTCAGCCAGCCGCATTCGGGCGGGGCTTGTCCTTCGCCGTGGCTGCATCGGCTTCTTTCGCCGTCGGCTCCAGCACGCGCACGGCACTGCCCGCGATCAAACCATCCGGCGGCGTGGCGATGACGCGATCGCCTGCCTCGATGCCGCTCGCCACTTCGATGAACGCGCCGTGATCGCGAGCGATGCTGATGGGCTTCATCACCACGCGGTTGTCGGTTCCGACAGTGGCGACGCGCAGTCCCGCTTGATCGAAAATCAACGCGCTCGCCGGCACACGCAGCGCCCGCGCACCACCAGACAATTCGAAGCTCACGCTCGCGTAGCCACCGGGCAGCAGCTCGCCCGCTGCGTTATCCACGCTCAGTTGCACGAGCGTCGTTCCGGTCGCGACATTCACTGCTCGTGCGGAACTCTCGACAGTCGCCGAATATTTCTTTCCCGGCTGATCGGGCACGACGATTGATGCTTGCCCACCCGTGTTGAGCTGGCTCGCATACACCTGCGGCACGTTCACGTACACACGCAGGCGTCGAGTATCCGAAATCACGAATAGCTCGCGTCCGGCGGCGCCGCCTGCACTGATGAGCTCGCCGACATCGGTGTTGCGCGCGGTGACTACACCATCGAACGGCGCGACGATGCGTGTGAAACCCTTCATCGTCCGCAAACGTGCGACGTTAGCGCGCTCGGCCTTGGCCAGCGCTTCTTTGGCCGCGAGATCGCCGGCTTTCTCCTCCACTTCCTGCTTTGAAACCGAGTCGCGGCCAAGCATCGACTGCCAGCGCTTCGCAGTGCTCGCCGCCAACGCGGAGTTCGCTTCAGCGCTGGCCAGATCGGCTTCCGCCTGCAACAGCTGCTGCTCGATGTCCGGCGCTTCGATCTCAGCCAGCAACTGGCCCGCTTTCACCGGCGCGCCGATGTCGACGGTCCAGTTCTTCAGATATCCGGACACGCGTGCATGCAGCGGCGCCCGTGACAACGCTTCCAAACGTCCAGGCAATTCCAGGCGGGCCGCGTCGCCCTCATTCGTCGGGGTAACGACCGCGACGGTCGGAATCGCTTGTTCGTCGGTCCACTCACGCAACTCGTGCTGATCGGCGGCGCGCAGGCCGATGCCCGACACCACGACGACCCCAGCTACGACGGCAACGATGACGCCAGTCCGGCGCAAGCCGCGATGAGAATCAGTGGGCGGCATGGGGTTCTCCTGCGATCGACGGCGAGTCGGATGCCGTTTCCTTACGAACGTAATGACGATGCACGATGCTGAACACGACCGGCACGAACATCAGCGTGGCGGCCGTGGCAAAGATGAGTCCGCCGACCACCGCGCGGCCGAGCGGCGCATTCTGTTCGCCGCCTTCGCCGAGGCCGAGCGCCATCGGGGCCATGCCGATGATCATCGCGAGCGCCGTCATCAGCACCGGGCGGAAACGTACGAAACCCGCGTCGATCGCAGCAGCGATCGGATCGCCAAGCTGTTCCAATCGCTCGCGCGCGAAGCTCACGACCAGCACGCTGTTGGCGGTCGCTACACCCATACACATGATTGCGCCGGTGAGCGCGGGCACGGAAAGCGTCGTGAACGTTGTAAACAACATCCACACGATGCCTGCCAACGCCGCGGGCAGCGCGCTGATGATCACCAGCGGATCGCTCCAGGACTGGAAGTTCACCACCACCAGCAGATAGATGAGCACGATGGCGCCGATCAGGCCGAAGATCAGCCCGGAGAACGAGTTGTTCATGGTGCGAACCTGCCCCAGCAGCTCCACCGAAGAACCTTTGGGCAAGTCCTTGGCGTGCGCGTCGACGAGCTTGCGAATTTCCGCGGTCACCGCGCCCAGGTCCCGGCCCTGCGTGGTCGCGTAGATCTGCACCATCGGTTGAATGTTGTATTGAGAGATCACGCCGCTGGAACTGGAACGCCGAATGTCGGCGATGCCGCCGAGCAGGTGCGATGTCTGGGCCGATGCGGCGCCGGTGATGGGCAATGTTTCCAGCGAGCTCAGCTCGTCGAGCTGATACTGCGGCGTTTGCATCACGATGGGATACGACACGCCGTTCTGCGGATTCAACCAAAACGTCGGCGCCACCTGAATCGAACCGGCGAGATTGATCACCATGCTGTTGGTGACATCGCGTTCGGTGAGGCCAGCGAACTGCGCGCGTGTGCGATCGACATCGACGTTGAAGGTCGGCAAGCCGCGAGCCTGCTGAATGCGCGCATCGGCGATGCCTGGAATGCGTTTGATGTCGCTCAACAAACGTTCGGCGTAGCCGAAATTGTCACGGACATTGTTGCCGCGGACCTGCAGATCGATGGGCGCAGGCGAACCGAAGTTCAGAATCTGACTGACGATGTCGGCCGGCGTGAACGCGAAGCTGGCGCCGGGAAAACGCCGTGGCAGCTCCTCGCGCAGCTTGCGCACATAGTCCGCGGTCGGTGCGTGATCTTCTTCCAGCGTTATCTGGATGTCGCCGTCCTGTACGCCGATGGTGCCGGTGTTGTTATAAGTCATGTTGATGCCGGAGAACGGCATGCCCAGGTTGTCCACCAGTAGCATCAGCTCGTCCGGCGGAATGATCTCGCGGATGGCGGCCTGCACTCGGGCGGACAGGTTCGCTGTTTCTTCCACGCGCGTGCCGGGCTGACCGCGCATATGAATCATGATCTGGCCGGAATCCACCGACGGGAAGAAATTGCGCCCGAGGAACGGCACCAGCAGGAACGAAGCCAGCACGAACAGCATGAAGCCCGTGACAAAGCCGCGCCGGTGCGCCATCGCCAACTCAAGCAATTGTTTGTAACCGCCGCGGAAGCGTTCGAACCTCTCTGAGAAGTTGCGCTGGAAATTCACCAGCGGATTCGACGACGGCACAGTAGCCGCTTCGCGCTCGTGCGGCTTGAGCAGATACATCGCCATGGTCGGCACCAGCGTGCGCGACAGGATGAACGAGCACACCATCGCGTAGATCACCGCCAGCGCCATGGGCACGAACAGGAAGCGCGCGACGCCTTCGAGAAAGAACATCGGCACGAACACGATGCAGATACATAGCAGCGACACGAACGCCGGTGTCACGATCTGCGCCGCGCCGTCGAGAATCGCGGTCTCTACGTCCTTGCCCTGCTCCAGGTGCCAGTTGATGTTTTCGATCGTGACGGTGGCGTCGTCGACCAGGATGCCGACCGCGAGCGCCAGGCCGCCGAGCGTCATGATGTTGAGCGTCTGCCCGGTGAGCGCGAGCAGGAACACCGAGCCGAGCACCGCCAGCGGAATCGACGTAGCAATGATGGTCGTGGAACGCCAGCTGCCGAGGAACAATAGAATCATCAAGCTGGTGAGCAGCGCCGCGATCGCGCCTTCGACGACCACGCCGCTGATCGCGCTACGAACAAAGATGGATTGATCGCCGATGGGCTTGATCTGCAGCGTGTCCGGCAGCTGCGCCTTGAGCTGCTCGGCCTTGGCCTTGATGCCCTCGATCACCGCCAGCGTCGACGCCGAGCCGTTCTTGAGTACGTTGATCAGCACCGAGCGCCCGCCATCGACGTGCACGATGTTTGTTTGCGGAGCGTTGCCGTCGCGCACGTGCGCGACGTCGCGCAGATAAACCATCGCGCCATCGACCACACGAATAGGCAACCGGCCGAGGTCCTCGATCGCGGACGGGCTGTTGTTCAAATTGATGACGTATTCGAAGCCACCGATTTTCTGCGTACCGACCGGCGTGATCAGATTCTGCGCCGCCAGTGTGCTGGCCACATCGGCGGCCGACAAACCGCGCGCCTGCAACGCCGCCGGATTCAAATCGATTTGTATCTGGCGAGTCTTGCCGCCGAACGGATAGGGAATCGCCGCGCCCGGCACAGTTACCAGCTGCGTGCGAATGCTGTTGGTGCCGAGGTCGCCGAGTTGCTGCTCGGTCATGCCCTCGCCCGACAACGCCAGCTGCACGATCGATACCGTAGAAGCGCTGTAGTTGAGAACCAGCGGCGGCGTCACGCCGGGCGGCATTTGCCGAAGCACGGTCTGCGCGATGGCAGTGACCTGCGCATTGGCGGTGTTGATGTCGGCGTTGGGCTGGAAAAAGATTTTGATGATGCCGAAGCCGGTGTAGGAGTTGGCTTCGATGTGCTCGATGTCGTTGACCGTGGTCGTGAGCGTGCGCTGGAACAGCGTGGTGATGCGGCCGGACATGGCATCAGGCGCGAGGCCCTGGTACTGCCACACCACGCTGATCACCGGAATGCGGATGTTCGGAAAAATATCCGTCGGCGTGCGCATGATCGACAGCACGCCGAAGATGAGGATGAGCACCGCCAGCACCACGAACGTGTACGGGCGCCGCAGGGCGATTTTTACGATACCTAGCATGGGAGCGGCAAAACGGTCGGTCGGACCATTATGGCGCCGCGGGCCGCGCCGGGAAGGTTTGGGAGATGAAAGCTTTTTTAACTAGCCGTTATTAGCGAACCGGCTCACTCGCGCCGGCACAGCAACGCCAGCCATGCGCCACCGGCAGGGTTGTCGACGATCTCCAGGCGAAAACCGTGCAACTTGACGATGGCTGCGACGATGGACAGTCCCAGCCCAGAGCCGGAGACATCTTTGCTACTACACGTGCCTCGGTAGAAACGCTGTAACACCGCGCCTCGCTCCGAGGTGCGAATACCGGGGCCGCTGTCGATGACATCGATCCGTACACCCGCCGGCGCGCCGGCAGTGTGCACGTCGTTGCCGAGGCGGATTTGTATGCGCCCGTTGCTGGGCGTGAACTTGATGGCGTTGTCGACGATGTTGGACATGGCTTCCAACAACAGATGCGGGTCGCCATGTACCGGCGCGATCTCCGGGCCGATCTCGAACGCAAAGGCGATGTGCTTGTCTTCGGCCAGCGGCGCGTAGATCTCGCGTACGTGATCGAGCGTTGCCACCAGGTCGACGTTGGTGAAACCGGCGCGTCGGTGCATGTCTTCCAGCTCGGAGATTCTGAGCAACGCGCGGAATCGATCCAGCAGCGCGTCCACATCCATGATCGCCTGCTCAACCAACGGGCCGTGCGCACTATCGGCGCCCGCTTCGCGATGCATGCGATGTAATTGCGTCCGCAAGCGAGTCAGTGGTGTGCGCAGATCATGCGCGATGCTGTCGCACACGCCTTTAACTTCGCTCATCAGACGCTCGATTTCCTCCAGCATCGAATTGACAATGCTCGCCAGCATGTCGAGTTCGTCGCGGCGAGCGGAAACCGGCAAGCGTCGATGCAAATCACCGCGCCTGATGGGCTGTGCCGCGTTCTCCAGCTCACGGATCCGTCGCAGCGGCCCACGTGCCAGCCATATTCCGCCGATCAACCCCGGAATGAGAGTGAGCGACAATCCCCAGACGAGCGAGCGATGGATGATGGTTCTGACAGCATCGATCACACTGGTGGCGCGTGCGAGCACCAACACTTCGCCGGTGTTCATCTTCACAGCCACGCCACGAGCGCGGATCGGCTCGCTGCTGCCTTCCATATGCATGCCGCCAGGAAGAAATCGCACCACACCGTCGCTAGGAACATCCGCTGGTGGTTCCGCCAGGTTGCCGCTGATCTTGCGACCTTGCGCATCGAACAGTCCGTACGCCATCACGCCACGCAAATCGAGCGCAGCCGTTTGTGCCACCGCGTCGGGCAGGCGAGCGCGGTCGATGTGAGTGAGATAGTGAGCCCGCTGGCGCAGGATCTCATCGACCACCCCTGAGAGATAACGCATGGTGTCGTACTGCACCCAGCCGATCAGCAGCACGCTCCACAAGACAAATAGCACGCCATAGACCAGCAGCAGCCGAACCGTGCTGATGCGCGACAGGCTAGCGACGTTCAAGCACGTACCCCACGCCTCGCACCGTATGAATCAGCTGCTCGCGACCCGGCGGATCGAGCTTGCGGCGCAGCCGGCCGATGTGAACTTCGATCACGTTGGTGCCCGGATCGAAGTGATAACCCCACACGGCCTCGAAAATCATGGTGCGTGTGAGCACCCGGCCGGTGTGTCGCATGAGGAATTCGAGCAGCTTGAATTCGGTCGGCAGCAAATCGAGCACTTCGCCGTCGCGGCGGGCTTGCCGATCCATCAGGTCGAGCTCCAGATCCTCGACGCGCAGCTTCATCGGCCGGTGCGTATTCCGACGCAACAGCACTTCGATGCGGGCGGCCATTTCCTCGGGATTGAAGGGCTTGGTGAGGTAGTCGTCGCCGCCGGCGCGCAAACCCCGCACACGCTCGTCGGCATCGGACAGGGCGCTGATCATCAACACCGGCGTCTGTACGCCGAATTCCCGCAAGCGGGTGACCAGCGTCAAGCCATCCATGCCGGGGAGCATGCGATCCAGGGTGATCGCGTCGTAATCGCCGCCGCGCGCACGCTCCAACCCGCTCGTCCCGTCGCCGCACCACTCGGTGTCCAGCCCATAGCGCTGCAACTCCGCACCGATTTCGTCGGCGGTGACGCGATCGTCTTCAATAATGAGTACCCTGGCCACGGCGCTGAGCCTACCGCCGCCGGCTCGGGCGCGACAATTAAGGAAGATTTACTTTCGTCGAAACGGCCTCGGGCCACTTTCGATCAGTGTCCGCCGCCTTCCAGCGACTTGACGGCCTGGATCATGGCCACCATCACCTTCTGCGCGTCGCCATAGACCAGGTTGCAGTTGTCCGCGAAGAACAACTCGTTCTCCACGCCCGAATATCCCTTACCCTGACCACGCTTGATCACGTAAACCTGCTTGGCCTGGTCCACGTTCAAGATCGGCATGCCGTAAATCGGACTCGACTTGTTGGTCCGCGCCGCCGGGTTCACCGTGTCGTTGGCACCGATGACGATGGCGACATCGGCTTCCTTGAACTCGCCATTGATATCTTCCAAGTCATAAATCATGTCGTAAGGCACGCCCGCTTCCGCCAGCAGCACGTTCATGTGACCGGGCATGCGGCCGGCAACGGGATGGATGGCGAATTTCACCTCGACGCCCGCGTCCTGTAGCAGCTTCACGAATTCATATAACTTGTGCTGAGCCTGCGCCACCGCCAGGCCATAACCTGGCGCGATGATGACTTTCGAGGCGTAGCGCATGTTGACGGCAGCGTCGCCCGCCTCCGCCGACTTCATGCTGCCCTTGATCTCGCCCTGCTGCTCTTCCCCGCCCGCGCCGAAGTTACTGAAGATCACATTCGACACGCTGCGATTCATGGCCTTCGCCATGAGCAAGGTGAGCAACGTGCCAGCCGAGCCAACCACCATGCCGGCGATCATCAGCGCCGGGTTCTGCAACACATAACCTTCGAAGCCCACCGCCAGGCCGGTGAACGCGTTGTACAACGAAATCACCACGGGCATGTCGGCGCCACCGATCGGCATCGTCATCAGCACGCCGAAGATCAAGGCACCGATGAAGAACGCCGCGACAATCGCCGGATGCGCATGACCGTGCGCGACGAACACGATGTAGATACCGATGATCAACGTCGCCAGAAACATTGCGCCGTTGAGGATCTGCTGGCCTTTCATGCGCCACACACCGTTGATGCGGCTGTCGAGCTTGGCCCAGGCAATCAGCGATCCGGACAACGAGATCGCACCGATCAACGCACCCACAACAGCGAGCAGCAACGGAATGCGCTGATGAACCGCACCCGTGCGCAACAACTCGACCGCGGCAATCGCGGCAGCGGCACCGCCGCCCATGCCGTTATAAAGCGCAACCATCTGCGGCATGGCCGTCATCGCGACGCGCTTGCCTTTCCACCACGCCCAACCGACACCGAGCGCCAGCGCCAGCACAGCGAGCCCGATGTTTTGACCCAACAGCGGCTTCGCAGCTTCGTTGACACCGAAGACATACAAGAAGCTCGCGAGCACGGCGACCAACATGCCAACGCCTGCGACGACGATGCCGGAGCGTGCCGTCACCGGCGACGACATGCGCTTCAAGCCGTAGATGAAAAGAAACGCCGCGGCGAAATAACTGGCGTCGATGATGAATTGCGGTGTCATAGCGGTGCTTACGCCTTCTTCTGAGCGCCCGACGCCTTGGGTGCCTTGTCACTGGGTTTGAACATTTCCAGCATGCGCTCGGTGACGACGTAACCGCCGGCCGCGTTACCGGCGCCGAGGATCACGCCGACAAACCCGATGGCTTGTTCGACGTGCGAAGTGGCGTTGAGCAGTGCGTACATCGCGCCGACCACCACGATGCCGTGCACGAAGTTCGATCCCGACATCAGCGGCGTATGCAGAATCGCCGGCACGCGGCCGATGATTTCATAGCCGGTGAAGGCCGCGAGCATGAAGATATACAGCGCGACGAAACCAGTCAGAGTGGTTGCCAGGTCCATGCGGGATCCTTTCTTTTAACCGACGACTTTCTGCGCCGCTTCGTTGACGATCTTGCCGTCGTGAGTGAGCGCGGTTTTGGCGATGATCTCGTCGCTCCAGTCGAGCTTGACTTGCTGTTCTTTGAGGAACAGCTCGATCAGGTTGAATTGATTCTTGGCGTACAGCTCGCTGGCGTGCTCGCCCAGCATGCTCGGCACGTTCAACGGCCCGAGGATCGTGACCTGCCCGACCTGCGTGGTCTTGCCCGGCTCGGTGTACTCGCAGTTACCGCCGCCTTCGGCCGCGAGATCGACGATCACGCTACCGGCCTTCATGCCATCGACCTGCGCTTTGCTGATGAGCTTGGGCGAGGGACGGCCGGGAATCGCCGCGGTGGTGACGATGATGTCGGCCTGCTGGATATGTTTGGTGACGACCGCAGCGATCTTGTCTTTCTCTTCTTGAGTCAGCTCGCGCGCGTAACCGCCAGAGCCTCTCGCATCCACGCCGGTGTCGACGAACTTCGCGCCGAGCGATTCGGCTTGCTCTTTCGTCTCCGGGCGGACGTCATAACCTTCAGTCATCGAGCCCAGGCGACGCGCCGTCGCCAGTGCTTGCAGACCCGCGACGCCGAGGCCCATCACCAGCGTACGCGCCGGACGGATCGAACCGACCGCAGTCGTCATCATCGGCAGAATGCGATCGAGATGAATCGCGCCGAGCAGCACGCCGTAGTAGCCGGCGAGCGTGGCCTGGCTCGATAGCGCATCCATGGCTTGTGCGCGAGTGATTCGCGGCACCAATTCCATCGCAAACGTCGTGATCTTGCGATCGCGCAACAGCTTGGTCAGCTCCACTTCGCGATGCGCGTATACGAAACAGATAAGAATCGCGCCAGCGCGCATCTCGCTAACGACGGCTGCGTCCGGCGGCTGCACGCTCACGACAACGTCGGCGTCTCGCACCAGCGCGCGCACGTCATCGGTAAATTTGGCGTTTTTGAAGGCGGTATCGGGAAGCTTCACTGCGTCGCCGGCGCCGGACTGCATGTGAACTTCCGCGCCCAGCTTGGCGAGTTTGTCGGCCACGGACGGCACCATCGCCACGCGTGTCTCGTTCGGTCGCGTCTCTTTCAAGACTGCAATCTTCACCGGCATGCAGACCGTCCCTCCCCGGGGCGCTGTGAGACTTCACTTGAGATTTTCGCCATTGTGGATGCCTTGTTCCCGCTCGGCAACACGCGCATGCTCTCGCGCCTCAAGGAACCAGCCCTTTTTGGAATGCCCGCTGCTGTAAACATCAAAATCGCTTTGGCTCGTTTCGCCCTGGCCTGCAAATCCGTCCTGGTGCTCGCCTATCCGGTGGTCGCGCACCTCGCGGTCATCCTCGACAGCAGGCCGCTGCTGGTCGCAGCACTGGCTTTGTTGATCGTCATGCCCATGCTGCCGGCGTTGATTCGCGGCAGCGTCGCGGCATGGATCGCCCTGCCGGCGATCGTCGCCGGGCTATGGTGGGTGTCGCACTCCACGCACGCCACATTGCCACTGTATATCGCACCGATCCTGGTTCCAGGATTCATGGCCGGTGTATTCGGCAGCTCGTTGCTGGCCGGACAGACGCCGCTGATCGAGCAAATGATTCGCCTGATGGAGCCGGGGGACCATGGCGGCGTGCCTGAAGAAACCGTCTGGGCCTACGCCCGAAATCTCACACGCGGCTGGACACTCCTGTTCGTCACGATCTCGACCACCAGCCTGGTATTGGGATTGCTGGCCGAGCGGGACGGCTTGCTGCTGGCCGCGGGCATCGAGCCGCCGGTCACCGTCTCGCAAGAGGCGTGGTCGCTGTTCGCAAACTGCATCGGCTATTTGCTGGTCGCGGTGTTCTTCGTGATTGAGTACGCTTACCGGCGCCAGCGCTTTCCGCGGCAGCCTTATCGCAACATATTGGATTTCTTATTACGTGTGCTCGCGGCCATGCCGCGTCTGGTCAGCAATGCCGCTGGCGCCCATCGCATGCGCTGAATGACATGAATGCCGCGACCTACACAACGAGCGTTCGCATCGCCGCGAATCATCCGTCGCTGCCGGGCCATTTCCCCGGCCAGCCGGTCGTGCCCGGCGTGGTTTTGCTCGACTGCGTGCTGGCCGAGGCCGAACGCTGGCTGCAACGCTCGGTGAGCCCGTCGTCGTTGCCGAACGTGAAGTTCACCGCCCCGCTGCTGCCCGAACAAGACGCGGAGTTGCAGTTGAAGCTGGAGGGTCACGACCTGCGATTTAGCTTGAGTCGCGACGGCACGTCGCTCGCGCAGGGATTGTTCCGAATCGTCGGGGACCAGGGCGCGTGAAACAAGGGTGGTTCGATCGCCCCGAGGCCGGTTCGGCGTTCGGGTATCGACTGATCAGCACGTTCGCGATGCTGTGCGGGCGCACAGCTGCACGCCTCGTGCTCTATCCGATCACCGCGTTCTATCTGATGCAGCGAGGGCCGGAACGCCGTGCCGCGCGCAAATATTTGGAACAAGTGTTGGGACGCAAGCCGTCGCTGTGGGACATCGCCAAGCAAATTCATTGCTTCGCCGCCGTGACTTTGGATCGCGTGTTCCTGTTGTCGGAGAGCTTCAAACGTTTCGACATCCGGGTGTTCGGGCTCGATCAGATCCGCGAACAATGGGGCAAGAAACAGGGCGTGCTGGTGTACGGCTCGCATCTGGGCAGCTTCGATTCGTTGCGCGTGCTGGCGGAATTCCGGCGCGATGTGCAGGTTCGAGTGGTGCTCGATGTGGAACAGAATCCCACCATCACCAACATTCTCAACGCGCTGAACCCCGACATCGCGCGCTCCATCATCAATGCCCGTCGGGATGGCGCCGTCACTGCGCTCGCTATCAAAGAAGCGCTCGACGAGACCTCGCTGGTGACGTTGCTCGTCGATCGGGCGCGTCCTGGCAATCAGGTTGTCACCGCGGATTTTCTCGGGCGTCCGGCGCCCTTTCCCACCGGGCCGTGGCAACTCGCCGCTGCGCTCAAGGTGCCGGTGGTGCTGTGCTTCGGCCTGTATCGCGGCGGCAATCGCTACGACCTGCATTTCGAGCTGTTCGCGGAAACCGTGCGCATGGAACGCAGCGACCGCCAGGCGAGTCTCAATGCCATCGTGCAACGTTTTGCCGACCGGCTGGCCCACTATGCCCGCACGGCACCGTACAATTGGTTCAACTTTTATGACTTCTGGCAGACCGATGCGCCGCCTCCTGATGTTGACGCTGCTCAGCGCAGCGACGATTTGCAGCGCCGCCAGTGAGCGCGACGTGGACGGGCTGGTCGCGCGGTTAGCGAAGCCGGCGCCTGCCACCATCGAATTCACCGAAGTCCGCTTCTCACGCTTGCTGCGGGAGCCGCTGGTCGTCTCGGGTGAGTTGGGATATTCAAGTCCCACCAGTCTCGACCGGCGCGTGACCTCGCCGTATCGCGAACACACCGCCATTCGCGGCGAATCGGTAAAGGTCGAGCGCGAAGGTGAAAAACCTCGCAGCTTCGCATTGAAACATGCGCCCGAACTGCGCGGCCTGCTTACCGGCTTCTCTGCACTACTAGCCGGCGACGCCAAAGCACTTCGACAATCGTTCAACGCGCAAGCGACCGGCAGCGGCGAGGAGTGGCTGCTCAATCTCCAGCCCATCGAGAAAAAGGCACAACGGCGCCTGCAACGAATCGAAGTCACCGGTTCGGGCACCGAGCCGCGCTGCTTTATGATGATCACCGCCAGCGAGGGCTACAGCATTCTGTTGCTGGGAGCAGCGGCTAAAGAACCGTTGCCGAAAGAAGTCACCGAAAAAGCGGTGTACGCACGCTGCGGCACCGATGCCTTGCGGCCTGCCCCGTTCGCAGCGCCCAAATGAAACTGACTCGTTCGGCGCTGCTGATCCTGGCGCTGTGGGTGGTGCTGCTCGCGGGTTTGACCTGGTTTGTGCAGCAACAGCTGCAAGTCGGCGCCGATCTGCGTTTGTTTCTACCGAGCCCAACCACTCCCGAACAGCGCTTGTTGCTGGAGGAAATCGGCGAAGGCCCGGCGTCGCGAGTACTGATCATCGCGCTCGAAGGCGCGGCACCTGAAGAGTTAGCGGACACTTCGCGCGCGCTCGCAGAGAACCTGCAGTCGAATCCGCACTTCAGATTGGTAACCAACGGCGAGATGTCGCTCGACGCCGTCCCCGATGAGTTGCTTGCCTATCGATATTTGCTGTCGCCGACGCTCGACTCGCGCCCGCTCGACGCAAAGTATCTGCACGAGGAGTTGGTGGAGCGATCCCGCGATCTCGCTTCGCCCGCAGGCGCGTTTCTGGAGCCTTGGTTGCCGCGCGATCCGACCCTTGAGTTGTTAAAGGTCCTGCAGCGCTGGCAACCCATGCAGGAGCCGAATCGTTTGTTCGATGTTTGGTTCGATCGCGAAGGTCGGCGCGCGTTGTTGCTGGCGCAGACCAAGGCCGGGGCGTTCGATCCGGACCAGCAAAGATTGGCGCTCACTGAGTTGGACAACGCACTCCAGGAAGTCGCTGCCGACACGCCGATCAAGATGACGGTGAGCGGCGCGGGTAAGTTCTCCGTTCTGATGGAAGCGCGGACTCGCGGTGAAGCACAGGCGCTCGGCGCAGCAGCGACTGTGGGAATGATTGTGCTGTTGCTAATTGCGTATCGGCGCGTCGGCAGTGTGATCTTGAGCGCTCTGCCGCTCGCGAGTGCCGGCTTGGCGGGACTTGCGATGGTGAGTGCCATCTTCGGCACGGTGCACGGAATCACGCTCGCATTCGGGTTCACGTTGATCGGCGTCGCGCAGGACTATCCGATTCATTTGCTCAGCCATGCGCATTCGGATCGAACGCCGGTGGCCGCGGCGAGAGCACTGTGGCCCACGCTGGCGACTGGTGTTGCGAGCACTTGCATCTCCTATATGACGTTTCTGTTCTCCGGCGTCGTCGGGCTTGCGCAGCTGGCGTGCTTTACCGTCGCCGGCCTGGCTGTTGCTGGCCTCACAACTCGATTTGTATTGCCGGTGTTGATGGACGACACGGGGCGCGACTTCGGCGACTCTCGCTGGCTTGATCGCGTGTGGACGCGCATGGAACGTTTGCCGCGACCGTACTGGGCCGGCGTAGTCGCGGTCGTGGCATCGATTACCGCCGTCGTACTCGCTCCGCAGCCGCTGTGGGAAAGCGATCTGAGCAAGCTCACGCCGGTTCCGAAGGAACTATTGATAGAAGATACGCAGCTGCGTGGCGAGCTTGGTACGCCGGACGTGCGTTACTTGATGGTTGTCACGGCGAAGGACAGCGAGGACGCGCTGGAACATTTGCAGTCGTTGGATGGCTCGCTGCAAAAGCTCGTCGAGTCCGGTGCGATCACGGGATACGACCATGCGGCTCGATACGTTCCAACGGCTCAAGCGCAACGGCAGCGGCAAGCACGATTGCCCGAGCCGCAAACCTTGCGAGCCGACCTGCAATCTGCCGTAGCAGGAACACCATTCCGCCCGGACGTGTTCGAACCGTTTTTAGAGGACGTCGAGAATGCCAGGCGGCTGCGATTGCTGACGATAGAGCGACTGCGTGAGTCGCCGCTCGGCGCTGCGGTCGAGCCGCTACTCTCGGAACACGATCAACGAACGACGGCTCTGGTGACATTCAGCGGAGTGCAGAATGTGGACGCTCTGCGCGATCTCGCCGCCAATGCGGGAGCCGCCGTGACGTTACTCGACACCAAGGATGCTTCTGAGACGCTGGTCGCGAATCAGCGCAGCGAGATGCTATGGAGTCTGGCCCTGGCCGCGCTGTTGTTGATCGGTGTCGTGACATTCGCCTTGCGCAAGCTGTCGCGCATCTATCGAGTGCTCGCACCGATGGCGCTGACGACGGTGCTGATCGTCGGCATCCTGCAAGGCAGCGGCGTATCGCTCACGTTATTTCATTTGATCGCACTGATCCTCGCGGCCGGGCTGGGGCTCGACTACGCGCTGTTCTTCGAGCACGCCGCGGACGATCGCGTCGAACAGCGCAGAACTTTGCATGCGCTGCTGGTCTGTTCCGTATCGACGCTCATGGTGTTCGCGTTGCTCGCTGCTTCCAGCCTGCCGGTGTTGCGCGCCATCGGCCTGACGGTGTCGCTGGGCGTGATCTCCAACTTCATTCTCGCGCTGCTGCTGACGCGCCCGCAGGTGACGGCTCATGCCACACGCTGACATCGCGGCGCTGATTCCTCATCAAGGCGGCATGTGCTTGCTGGAAGACGTCGTTGAGTGGGACGACGCACGCATCGTGCTTACGACGAACACGCATCGATGCGTGGACAATCCGTTGCGGGTCGACGGCAAGCTGCGCGCGCTTCACTTATGCGAATACGGCGCTCAGGCGATGGCAGTGCATGGAGCTTTGAAGGCTGCGCCGGAACGCGCTCCGCCGGGAATGTTAGTTTCGCTGCGCTCGGTGACGTTTGGCCGCGAGTACATTCATGATCTGACGGGGACGCTGAGGATCGAAGCTGTGTGCCTGCAGGCGACCGAGTCCAGCCAGCAATACAGTTTCCGCATCAGTCACGACGACCAGACCGTCGCCGAAGGTCGCGCGGCCGTGCTGCTTAAGCAGCCTTCGTAAACAGCAGCGATTCGACCAGCGGCTGCGGGCCCGCAGCCAACAACTTGCGAACCGACGAGCAATCGAGCGAATCGTGCTCGGCGCAGGCGCGCTCGACGATCTCGATAGCCAGGGAATTCAACAGCGCCGTGTATTCGATAATCCGAGCGCGAAAGGCTTGGTCGTCCAACTCATCGCGCAAGCCGCGATTCAACTCGGCAAACCACGGTAACGACGCCTGATCCAACAGCACTGAATCGTTACGACGCGAGCTGACTTTCGACCACTCGCGCATGAAATCCTGCATCGCCTGATTCAACACGCGTGCGTGATTCAGCTGATCCGACAAACGACCGATGTTGGCCAGGTCGGTGAGACGGCGTTGGAAGAACAGCTGGCACAACACGCCCCAGTAGTACGTGTAGTCCCAGATCACTTTCACCGGCATGACTTCCGGATCGCCGAACATGGCGTACTGATTCGTGTACAGCGCGAGCGTGCTTTCGTAGAACGAGAAGTAGAGCTGCTGATACACGTGCGAACGGCCGTTGATCAGCTCGCCTTGCAGGTCGCGCGCGATCAAGTCGGTGATGTAAGTGTTGCTGATCGCGATGAAGTCGCTACCGGGCGAATAGAACGGATCGAGGAACACGCCGGCCTCGCCGGTCAGCGCCCACCGGTCGCCCGAAAACACTTGCTTGCAACCGTACGAGAAATTGCGCAGGAAACAAAAGTCCTGCAGCAGATGCTGTTTGCCTTCGATCTCTCGCGCCAGGCGCGGCTGATATTTACGGAACCATTCGAGCGACTTCTCGAAGGTGTTCATCGTTTCCAGCGGATGAAGCTCCGCGTCGCAGACGATGCCGACCGAATGCGAACCCGAGGACAGCGGAATCAGCCAGGCCCAATAACCTTCGCCGCACAGATGATTGGTCGACAGCCAGCGGTACGGCGGATCGCAGCGCTGCAGCCACGACGCATCCGAAGACCACTCGTCGATGTCGATCTTGGCACCGATGCGAAACCAGATCGCGTTGGCGTTGTGAGCATTGTCCTGCTGCAAGCCCAGCTTGCGCTTGATCAGGCCGGCGCGACCCGACGCATCGATCAGCCAGCGCGACGTAACTTCTTGCTGTTCCCCATCGATCTCATAGCGAACGGAGTGCTGAGCACCGCCCGTGCCGACATCGAAGCTGCGCACGACCGCGCCGTCGATGAATTGCACACCCAGCTCACGCGCGTGCTCGCCGAGGAAGTTTTCGAAAATACCGCGATCGAGCTGATAGCTCGGCGTCGCCAGGTAGCGGCTCGCTCCCAGTTCGGTGACTTGATCGAGATCCTCGCGACCTTCGGAAAAGAAAAAGCGGAAGCCGAACTTCTTCAGCTGCCGGCTCTGCAAATGTTCTTTGAGCCCTAGCACCGTGTCGAAGTAATGCGCGCCGATTTCGACCGACGACTCGCCGACTTTGTGAGCGGCAGGCGGCACCGGATGCGAGCGACGCTCGATCACCCGCACGTCGAGACGAGGAAAACGATTGCGCAGTTGGATGGCCAGTGTGAGCCCTGCCAACCCGCCGCCGAGAATCGTTACGTCAGTCATCGATCAATTCACCTGCACGTTCAACGCAGTGCTCCGGCTCAAACACATGCGCACGGTGCGAGGACTGGAATACGCCAGCACTTCGAACAAAGGCAAACACGGCGCCATCGCGTTGTCGGCGACTAACGGTGCGGCCGCGGAACGCGCCACAGTCGGATCGAGCGAGCTCACGGTCTCGGTCGTCAAAATCAACGTACGTTGTTGCTGGGCCGGTGGCGCGAGCACCAGCGCAGCACCGAACAATCCACGGCTTGCAGCCACGGTCGCCAGCGGACCTTTGGATTCGATATCGAACACCACGTACAGCACCGGCCGATGTTCGCAAACCACTTGCGTCGCCGCTTCGAGCAAGCCGGCAGCGAAGGTGTATTGGGACGCACTGATCGCCGTGTACGGTGCCAGGCTGCCGGTACCGATGCTCCAATAACCCGCCGCGGCGTTATGCACGGAGTTATGAAACTTGATCGGAGAAATCAACGTCGGCGTGCCGGCCAAGGTCGCGCACATGTAATCGCTGATTGCAGTATCGCCGTGGGTCGAGGCAAACACCGACGGCAAATCGGAGGGCTTGCGACCGGACGCTTCACATGCGCGACCCGCAACTTCGAGTGCGACAGCGACTGTGTCGGGCGCACGGCGTCGCTCGGTCGGTGCGAGCAGCGTCGGTGCAGGACGAGCGCTCGGCGCTTCAGGTGGCGCCTGTTCGCCGCGAATCACCGCTTGCGCAATGTCCCAACCCGGCAGGCGCGACGCCCAAAACGACACGCCTTCGATCGCGACTCGCAACGTCATCGGTCGGCTCCGAACACCAGCACGCAATTGCTGCCGCCAAAGCCGAAGGAAAAGCTCAGTGCGCAGCGAATCTTACGTTCGGCATTCTCGCGCTGGATCTGCGGACCGCACGCAGGATCGAGCGTTTGTGCATTCAACGTTCCCGGCAACAGTTGATGATCGAGCGCGAGCAAGCTGATCGCAGCTTCGACGATGCCCGCAGCGCCGAGCGTGTGACCCATCCAACCTTTGGTGGAGCTCGCAAACGTGCTCGCGGGAAACATATCGGCGACCACTTTGGCCTCGACTTCGTCGTTCTTCTGGCTCGCTGTGCCATGCAGATTGATGTAGTCGATGTGCGACGGCTGCAACTCCGCCCGCCTCAACGCGTCGGTGAGCGCCAGGCGTGCACCAAGCCCTTCCGGATGCGGCGTCGACATGTGATGAGCATCGTTCGATTCGCCGTAGCCGAGCAGCCACGGACCGCGCACTGCCTGCTTTTCTAACAATGCAAAGCCGGCCGCCTCGCCGAGATTGATGCCCTTGCGCTCCACGTCGAACGGCCGGCACGGCTCGGCGGACACCAGTTCGAGCGAGTTGAAACCGAACAGCACGCTGCCGCACAGACTATCTACTCCGCCGACCACAGCGGCATCGGCTATGCCGGTGCGAATCAACCGTTCCGCTTGAGCAAATACCTTGGCACTAGATGAGCACGCGGTTGCGACCGTGACGCTGACACCTGTGAGCCCCAGCACTTGTTGTACAAAATCGCCGAGCGAATGCGGCGTGTGAATGATGGGCCGGCGCAGGTCCGCGGGATAACGGCCGTCGGCATCGAGCCGTGTGTATGCTTCTTCGCTCGCGCCGATGCTGGAGGTGGATGTGCCGACAACGACAGCGACGCGATCGGCGCCGTAACGGTCCCGTGCCGCTTCGGCCGCCTGAATAAATCCGTCGGCGAGCAGGCCGCGCCAGGCGAGCCGATTATTGCGGCAATCCCATTCAGCGAATTGCTCAGGCAACGGCTGCTGTTCGAGCCCCGCGACCCGGCCGATCCAGGTGGCGATCGGCGTCGGCCCGAAATCGTTTCGAGTCAGGCCGCTGCGCCGTTCGCGCAGCGCTGCCAGCGTAGCCGCACGCCCGTCCCCGGCGGCCGAACACAGCGTATAGGCGGTGATTCTCAGGGGTCGGGATTGCATCGCTTTGGGAATGTTTGGTCAGTGTGCCGGGGTTACCCGATGCTGTTCGATATGCGCCGCCAGCGAGCGCAGCGAGCTGAAAATACGCACGTTGTTTTCGTCGTCGGAGCGCAGCTGAAAACCGTAACGCTTGGAGATCTCCAGCGCCAGCTCCAGGGCGTCGATGGAATCCAGTCCCAAACCGGTCTTGAAGAGCGGCGCCTCCGGATCGATGTCCGCGGGCGCGACGCCTTCCAGATTGAGCGCCGTGACAATGAGTTCGGCAAGCTCGCGCTCGCCGGCCGACTGAGTTGCTGACATGAACGAAACAGGCCCTTGTTGGAGGCAGTTGTGAACGCCTAAGCGGCGAACCGCGGGGCGCGAAGTGTATCATCCGTGCCGCGCGGCCTTCGAACGGCACGCACGTTTTTGAGTTGAGAGATCGAGTTTTGCAAGCCAAACACCAGGGCCCCCAGCCGTCCGACACCGCGATGCGCAGCATTTCCGGCGAACAGCCAGCCGCTTCCCTTCCCGATACGCTCCGCGTCGCTTATCAAGCGCTGGCTCAGCCGCGCGCCGCCGCGAATGCGCCGGTGCTCGCGGCCGTCTGTTTCGGGGGAAAGACTACGTCTACGTTCGGGGATGCGGCCCTGATCATCGATGTGGGCCTGGAGCCGCTGCAAGGCCCGCCCACCGCGGAATTATGGTTTGCGAGCGGCCCGGTCCGCACTGGCCAATGGTCCGACGCTCACGGTGTCAGGATTCGTTACGCGCACGACGAGCAGCATTTGTTTGCGGTGCTGGAGCTGGACGAGCGCGAACATGGCGGAATTCTGCTGACAGCTGAGCGCGCCTACGCGGCGATTCAGGCTTTCCAGGCGCAGTCGGCGTTTCGTCACCTGCTGCGCATGTGGAATTACATGGACGCGATCAACGCAGGCGTTGGCGACACCGAGCGCTATCGCCAGTTTTGCGTCGGTCGCAGCCGAGGCTTGGGCGCGACCACTCAGGGTTACCCTTCCGCCAGCGCGTTGGGCCGTCACGTCCCGGACCATTTGCTGCAAGTGTTCTGGCTGGCCGGCAAAGTACCGGGCAAGGCGATCGAGAATCCTAGACAGGTGAGCGCTTATCACTACCCACGCGTCCACGGCCCAGTCAGCCCGACGTTTGCACGCGCGCTGGTGGCGCCCGACGAAACGATTTTGATCTCGGGAACCGCGAGCATCGTCGGCCATGTTTCCCAGCATCACGACGACACGATGGAACAGCTGGAAGAAACGGTCCGCAATCTCGCGGCACTGATGTCGCATGCCGGTCGCAGCCACAGCCCATCCAGTCAGGATGTGTTCAAGATCTATGTGCGCGATCCGGCCTGGACACCCAAGATTGCCGAGCGGCTGCGGCAGTTGTATCCAGCCGGCGACTTTCTGTTCGTCGCCGCAGATGTTTGCCGGAGCGAGTTGCTCGTTGAGATCGAGGCAGTGCTGGCGACGTGATTTCAGTCGCGGCGGAGTGCTCGTAACAAGTTCTCGCGCGGCAGCTTGCCCAACTCGTTACGCGGCAATCGATCCACGATCAGCAACGGGCGCGGCATGAACGCGCTATCCACGCCACCCGCGAGCCGATCCAGCACTTCTCGGGATGTGAGATTCGGTGCCACGACGAGCGCAGCGACGCGTCGGATCGTACCGACCGCATCAGCATCGGGCTGAAACACTACCGCCTCTTTCACGCCTTCGATGGCAAGCAAGCGTCGAGTGATATCGGACAGCGATGCTCGCTTGCCCGCGACTTCGATCATGTCTGAGCTGCGTCCTCGCACGACAAAACGCCCACCGTCCCGCTGTTCGACGATATCTTGTAACAACACCGGCTCGACGAACCAGGGCGCGTGCACCATCGTGCCCTCCGGGTGAGATTCGAGGTGCACGCCGTCGTACAGGCGCCAGGGTTCTTCACGCGCGGTCCGGCGACTCGCGAAAACGCAGGTCTCGGTGGATCCAAACATTTCCACCATCTCGCCTTTGAGCTTGGCGACCACCGCGGCGGCCAGTGGCTGATCGAGCGGCGCGGTTGCGCTGACAATCGCGTCCACTGCCGGAAATTCCTGCGGCGATTCGACGATGGCTCGCAGATGCACCGGCGTGCTGACCAACACGCGTGGACGAGGCAGCTCGGCAAGCGCGCTCGCGATATCGGCAGGGAACAATGGCCTGCCGGCGTGCACGGCCATGTTGCCGCTCAGTGGCAGCAGAATGCTCATCTCCATCCCATACATGTGCTGCGGCGGAACGGTCGCGATCAACCACACCGTGTCCGGATTGCCGCCGATGGCTGCGCGAATCATCTGAGCATTGCGCGAGTTGCTGCCGTTGACGGTGTGCCAGCGCTTGGGGAATGTTTTGGGTTGACCGGTGCTGCCAGAGGTGTAGCCGACCATCACCGTCAGGTCGGCGGCGATCGACGTATTGATCTTCTGGCCCGTCGGCGCGTTGCCGAGCGCCGCTTCGACCATCTCGTCATCGATGCGATAACTTCCGGCATTCGCGCTCTGCACGTCCGCGACGACTTGATCGGCACGCGACGACGGCAGCAGCACTGTGTGGCCGATGCTCAATGCCGCGGCATAAGCGACGAGGAATCGATAACGATCCTCGCAAAGATCGATCATCGGTGCCGGCGCAGAGCGAGTCGGCAACTTCGCGATGACGGCAGCGACGTGAGTTTGGAATTCAGCGAGCGAGACTGGCGCTCCGCGCCGCCAGGCGATGGGCCGCCGGGGATCGTCGGACACAAACAGGGGCAATAACTGCGATTTCTGACCAGTCACTAGTCACTAGTCCCAAGTCACTTCCAACGTTTGAACACCATCGATGTGTTCACGCCGCCGAACGCAAAGTTGTTATTCATCACGTAGTCGACATGCAGCGCGCGGCCTTCGCCGGTGATGTAGTCGAGCTCGCCGCAGCGAGGATCGATATTGTCGAGATTCAACGTCGGCGCGAACCAACCGGCCTTCATCATCTCAACACTAAACCATGCCTCCAGCGCGCCGCAGGCGCCCAGCGTATGACCGAGGTAACTCTTTTGTGAGCTAAGCGGCATACGCTTGCCGAACAACGCCGACGTGGCGCGAGTCTCGGCGATATCACCATGCTCGGTCGCCGTGCCGTGGCCGTTCACGTAACCGATGGCATCGGGCGAAAGACCCGCATCGGCGAGCGCCAACTCCATCACCACGCGCATCGTCGTCTCTTCCGGCTTCGTGACATGCACGCCGTCGGAGTTGCTGGCAAATCCCACCAACTCGGCGTGAATGCGAGCGCCACGACGCTGCGCATGTTCGAGCTCTTCCAAAATCATGGCGCCGCCGCCTTCGCCGACGACCAGGCCATCGCGATCTCGGTCGTAAGGGCGCGGTGTGGTGTGCGGCTGATCGTTGCGTCGGCTGGTCGCATACAACGTATCGAACGCCATCGCTTCGGTCGGACACATCTCTTCGGCACCGCCCGCGATCATCACATCCTGGCGGCCGAACTTGATCGCTTCGTAGGCATAACCGATGCCCTGGCTACCCGACGTGCACGCGCTCGATGTCGGAATGATGCGACCCTTGGCGCCGAAGAAGATGCCTATATTGGCCGCAGCCGTGTGCGGCATCATGCGCACATACGAATTCGCGTTGAGCCCGCTGGTGTCGTTGCTGATCACCATCCTGGCGAAATCCGAAACGTCCGCAGTACTACCAGTGCATGAACCGCAGGCGACCCCAGTCGCGCCGCTGGAGATGACGGGATCGCCCGTCAGGCCGGCGTCGGCGAGTGCAAATTCAGCGGCGCGCACGGCGAGCTGAGAAACCCGGCCCATGCTACGCAACTGTTTGCGAGTCCAATGCGCCGGCGGTGTGAATTCGATCGGCCCCGCCAGGCGCGTATTCATATCCGGGAAGCGATCCCAGTCGCGCATGGTACGAATCGCATTTCGACGCGCGCGTAGACCGGCGAGAATCTCGGGCCAGGTCGAGCCGAGCCCGCACAAGCCGCCCATGCCGGTGACAACCACTCGACGCATCAACACAACCCTCCATTCACCGCGAGCACCTGGCGCGTGATGTACGACGCGTCTCGCGATAAAAGGAACGCAACCGCCGCCGCGACTTCTTCGGCGGTGCCGGCACGCTGCGCTGGAATAGCCTTCAATATTTCTTCCATCGGCACGTGCTCATCGACCATGTCGGTGCTGATCAAACCGGGCGCGACGCAATTGACGGTGATCTGTCGCTTGGCCAGCTCCACTGCTAACGCTTTGGTCGCGCCGATGATGCCGGCCTTGGCCGCGCTGTAATTCACCTGTCCGCGATTACCGACCATGCCCGACACGGACGCCAACGTGACAATCCGGCCCGGCGCGCGCCTGCGCACCATCGGCATGATGAGCGGCTGGAGCACGTTATAAAACGCGTCGAGGTTGGTCCGCATCACGCCATCCCACTGCTCCTCGCTCATCGCGGGAAACGCAGCGTCCGAATGAATGCCGGCGTTACAAACGACGCCGTAGTAACTGCCGTGTGCGGCGATATCGGCCGCCAGACCTTGCGCGCAGGCGGCGCGATCAGCGACGTCGAATTGCAACACTCGGGACTGACGGCCGAGCGCCTTGATTTCGCCCACCACCGCTTCGGCCTCGTTCCTTCGAGAGCGGCAATGCACGACTACATCGAACCCATCCGCCGCCGCGCGCAGCGCGATGGCCCGGCCGATGCCGCGACTGGAACCGGTGACGAGAATGGAATCGCTCATGCGGCGCAGAGCTTAGCAACCATGTCGAGACGGCGCTCGGGTTCGGCGACGAAGGGGTTGCGTTCGTCCCACGCGTAGCCGGCGAGAATCGCGCAGATCATGCCGCGAATCGCCGGTGGCTGGGTCTTCGCGAACATGATGTCCTGGAAGCGACCGTCGTACCAAGCTTTCACGTAAGCACGGAACGTGTCGACGCCTTTGCGCAGCGGGATTTCGAACTCGCTGGTCCAATCGACGTTCGCGCCACGCAACTGCTTGTCGAGCACTTGCGCCGCCATGCTGGCGGAGCGCATCGCGATGGTGACGCCGGAAGAAAACACCGGGTCGAGAAATTCCGCCGCGTTGCCCAGCAGGGCGAAGCCTTTGCCGTGCATGGATTTCACGTTGGCTGCGTAACCGGAGAGCTCGCGCACCGGCGTGTCCCAAGTAGCCTTCGCAAGCACGCGCGTCAGGAAAGGTTCCTCGCTTGCGAGCTTGCGCAACCGTTCGTCGAGCGCCGCCGGATAGCTCGCGAAAAATTCTTTGGCGGCCACGCAGCCGAGCGAACAGCGACCGTTGGGAAACGGAATCAACCAGAACCAAACATCGCGGTACTGCGGATGAACGATGACCTGGATCTTGTTGCGATCGAACGAATCGGGCGCGGCGCCGTCGGCCACGTGCGTGAACACAGCATTGCGCACCGGAAAGGTCGACGGCGTTTCCAACTCCAGCAACTTGGGCAGCACGCGACCGAAGCCGCTGGCGTCGAGAATGAATTGACCTTCGACGTCGTATTCCTTGCCGCCCACATCGACGGCATGAACTCGCGGCCGCGCGCCGTTGATATCGACGGCAGTCACTCGCGTTTCATAGCGAATCTCGACGCCTTGTTTCTCGGCCTCGTCGGCGAGCACTTTGTCGAACACCGCGCGCTGCACCTGGAACGTCGAATTGCGACCCTGCGTGAATTTGTCGCTGAAGTCGAAGTCGCCGTACTCGGGGCCACGCACGAAAGCGGCACCGTTCTTGAATTGAAAACCGGCGCGCTCGACCGCCGGCATCATGCCCGCCTCGTCCACGAAATCCAGGCAATGCGCCAATAGACTCTCGCCGATGGAAAAACGCGGAAACCGCTGGCCTTCCAGCACGAGCACCTTCCAGCCGCGCCGATTCAACAAGGCCGAGGCGATGGCCCCGGCTGGGCCGGCACCGACAACGATCACATCACATTGTTCCAAGCTTGTACCTCACAGGCTTACTGGTTGCGCAACGCGCGTTGCACGCAATCCAGCAGCGGTTGTGGAGTTGTAAATTGCAGAGCGACGTTGCTCGCATTGACAGCGACCTGGACGCTCCTGGCGCGCGCCAGTCGTTCGTCGGCGCGCAGAACCAGATAATTCACGATCAGCCGGTTTTCCCATTCAATCAGCGATGCACGCACGCGCAGCTGATCGCCGAGCCTGGCCGCTTGCACATACTTGACGTGCATTTCCACGATGGGCCAGGCAAAGCCCGACGCGCTCATGACGTCGTAGCCGAAGCCGATTTGATCCATCAGCGCCCAGCGAGCGTTTTCCAGATATTTCAGATAGTGGCCGTGCCACATGACACCGATGACGTCGATGTCGTGAAACGCGACCGTCGCCTCGATGATCGCGCTGATCGCGCCTTCCTTACGCATTAACGTCGCGTTCGCGCACCCGACGGGCCGGCTTGTTGCGCGCGAACTTGCGCCACAACAGCACTGGCAAGCGAATCAACATGCCCAGCGTCAGGCGGATGTGCAGCGTCGTCATGCGCACGTTGTCCAGGAACATGCGGAAGTGCGACACGCCGTCGAGCGGATACGACACGCGCGTATCGATCCAACGCATCGGCACCTGCGCCCAATGCAAGCGCACGATGATTTCCGAATCGAAGTCCATGCGCGCGCCGATGTGACTGTGATCCATCAGGTCGAGCGCCGCGTCGAGCGGATACAAACGAAAGCCGCACATCGAATCGACGATGTCGAACGACAGCGTCTGCAACCACACCATGCCGTGCGTGAGATAGCGACCGTAATAGCGCGCCTTGGGAATGCTGGCATCGAACACCGGGCGACCGCAGA
>Ga0247784_1000053_pt1 | contig 41066 bp, 29 predicted proteins | sample UWRJL169409R5_FD_179909 | JGI IMG/M metagenome (GOLD analysis project Ga0247784, IMG submission 179909) | Plant litter microbial communities from Arlington Agricultural Research Station in Wisconsin, United States - UWRJ-L169-409R-5 | ecosystem: Environmental > Terrestrial > Plant litter >...
CACCGAGACGCACGTGGTGACGTCGCTGACGTTGCCGGAAGACGTGCGGCAGTGGCCGACGCTGCCGACCATCGGTCGACCGATCGCGAATACGCACATTTATATTCTCGATACGCGGCGTCAACCCGTGGTGCTCGGCGCCGTCGGTGAAATTTATATCGGTGGTGCGAACGTCGCTCGTGGCTATCTGCATCGTGACGAGCTGACAGCTCAGCGCTTCATCGACGATCCGTTCGCTCCAGGCGAGCGGGTCTACAAGACGGGTGACGTCGGGCGCTGGCTGCCCGACGGCACGATCGAGTATCTCGGTCGCAACGACGATCAGGTGAAGATCCGCGGCTTCCGCATCGAGTTGGGCGAGATCGAGTCGCAGCTCGCGCTTCATCCGAACGTACGCAAGGCCGCCGTGATCGCGAGAGAAGATGCGCCTGGACAGAAGCGGTTGGTCGCGTACGTCATCGCGCACGATGCAGCGACGTTGTCGACCGAGGCACTCCGAACTCATCTGCAGTCGCGCTTGCCGGAGCACATGGTGCCGAGCGCCTTCGTGCCGATGGAGACATTCCCAACGACGCCGAGCGGCAAGCTCGACCGGCGTGCGTTGCCGGCGCCGGAGTTGGATGCCTATGTGAGCCGCGAATACGAAGCGCCTCGCGGCGAAGTGGAAGAAGTGCTCGCCAACATCTGGCAGGAGTTGCTGGGCGTCAAGCGCGTCGGTCGGCTCGATAATTTCTTCGAACTCGGTGGCCATTCGCTCTTGATCGTGCAGATGATGGAACGCCTGCGGCGCGTGGGACTCACGGCCGAGGTGCGTCGCGTGTTCGACGCAACGTCGCTGGCCGATCTCGCTTCTGTGCTGACTCACGCAGCGGTGGATGCGTTCGAAGCCCCCGCGAATCTGATTCCGTCGGATGCGACAGCGATCACGCCCGAAATGTTGTCGCTGGTAACACTTGAGTCGCAGCACATCGCGCGTATTGCGCAGTCCGTGCCGGGAGGCATCGCCAACATCCAGGACATCTATCCGCTGGCACCGCTGCAGGAAGGCATCCTGTTCCATCACATGATGCGCAAGTCGGGTGCGGATGGTTACGCGATGACGGCGGCGTTCCTGGTTCCCTCGCGTGAACGAGTGGATCAGCTCGTGGCGGCGTTGCAGGCAGCAGTCGATAGACATGACGTCTTGCGAACGGCCGTGCTTTGGGAAGATCTGCCGCGACCGGTGCAGGTTGTCTATCGGCGTGCGCAGCTCCCGATGGAAGAGTTCGTGCTGGAAGCGGACCGAGACGCAACCGTGCAGATCGAGGCGAGGATGGAAGAGGGCCGTCGCACGTTCGATCTGCGTCGCGCGCCGCTGGTGAGATTGCAGATTGCGAAGGATCCTCGCAGCGAGCAGTGGTATCTGATTCGCCAGCTGCATCACATCGTCGACGACGGCATGTCCGGGAAGATTCTGGCGACGGAGTTGCTGGCGCATATCGAAGGTCGCGCGCAACGACTGCCGAAGCCTGTGCCGTATCGAAACTATGTGGCGCATGCCTTGCACTACGCGAAGACTCACGATGTCGAAGCGTTCTTCCGCGGTAAGCTCGGCGATGTCGATGAACCGACGGCAGCATTCGGTCTGCTCGACGTGCACCAGGACGGCACGGACATCTCGGAAGTGTGCGAGACGCTCGCGACTGATCTATCGCTGCGGGCTCGCGCGATGGCGCGTCGCCAAGGTGTCAGCGTCGCGGCCGTCTTCCATGCTGCTTGGTCGCTAGTCGTTGCAAGTGCTAGTGGTCGAGACGACGTTGTGTTCGGTACTGTGCTGCTCGGTCGTCTGCATGGAAACGCAGACACGCAGCGGATGCTGGGACTGTTCATCAACACGCTGCCGCTGCGACTGCAACTCCAGGACATCTCCGCCAAGGCGCTGATCGAGCGTACGCAGCGAGAGTTGGTGGAGCTGTTACAACATGAGCAGGCATCGCTGGCCATCGCGCAACGATGCAGCTCGGTCAATGGCTCGGTGCCGCTGTTCAACGCATTGCTCAACTATCGACATGGGGCGCTCAGCACCGATGAGTCCGCGCGTGCGGACGATTTCGAAGTGCTGGGGGTGAGCGGTGGCACGAACTATCCAATCACGCTTTCCATCGACGATCTGGGCGAAAAGTTTATGCTGACGGCGCAGACGGATCGTCGCATCGACCCGGCGCGTATCACGGCGTATCTGCAGACGGCGATGTCTTCGCTGCTGCGAGCTCTGGAGGAGGCGCCACAGACGGCGGCGCTCGCATTGCCTGTGTTGCCGGAGGCGGAGCGTCGGCAGATCGACGCGTTCAATGCGACTGAAACGCCGTTCTCCGATGGCGCGCTGTTGCATGAAATGTTCGAAGCTCAGGTCGAGCGTGCACCGAATGCAGTCGCGCTCGTGTTCGAAGGCGAGTCGCTGACCTATGGGCAGCTCAATGCGCGCGCGAATCAACTCGCGCGGCATCTGGAAACTCAGTGTGTTGGGCCGGATCAGATCGTCGGCCTGTGCGTCGACCGCAGCTTCGAGATGGTCGTTGGATTGTTGGGCATCCTCAAGGCGGGCGGTGCGTATGTGCCGCTCGATCCGAGCTACCCGGCCGATCGACTCAGCTACATGCTGGAGGATGCGGCGCCTCGTGTGGTGCTGACTCAATCTCACCTGCGGACGCGGCTGCCGGCGACTGCGAGCATGATCGTCGAGCTGGATGGCGACTGGCAATCCATCGCGGCTCACGACGATACAAACATCGACGCGCGTTCACGCGGACTGCATGCAAATCATCTTGCGTATGTGATCTACACGTCCGGGTCGACCGGTCGGCCGAAAGGCGCGATGAACGAGCATCAAGGCGTCATCAACCGCCTCGAATGGATGCAGCAGCAGTATCAGCTCGGCGCTGAGGATCGAGTGCTGCAGAAGACGCCGTACAGCTTCGACGTGTCGGTGTGGGAGTTCTTCTGGACGCTGATGAGCGGTGCTCGACTCGTGATCGCGCGTCCCGACGGTCACAAGGACCCGCGATATTTGCGTGAACTGATCGAGGAGACCGGCGTTACCACACTGCACTTCGTGCCGTCGATGCTTCAGCTGTTCCTGGAGCAGCCGTTGCAAGGTGCGTGTCCGAGCCTGCGACACATCGTGTGTAGCGGCGAGGAGTTGACGCCAGCATTGCAGAATCGCTGCTTGCGAACACTGCCGCAGGTGCAGCTGTCGAACCTGTATGGTCCGACGGAAGCTGCGGTCGATGTCACCTATTGGGAGTGCACCTACGACGAGAGCCTGGCTCGCGTGCCCATCGGCCGGCCGATTTCGAACCTTCGAATGCATGTGTTGAGTCCGAATGGCGAGCCTGTGCCTGTCGGCGTGGTCGGCGAACTGTTCATCGCCGGTGTTGGCGTGGGTCGCGGTTATCTGAATCGACCCGAGCTCACGGAGCAACGATTCACTCGCGATCCATTCTCGAACGATCCGCGCTCGCGTATGTACAAAACCGGCGATCTCGGGCGCTGGCGCAGCGATGGCGCCATCGAGTATCTCGGCCGAAACGATCACCAGGTGAAGATCCGCGGCTTCCGCATCGAGCTTGGCGAGATCGAGTCGCAGATCAAGCAGGACGCGCGAGTCAAAGACGCTGTCGTAATTGCTCGCGAAGATGTGGCAGGCGAGAAACGTCTGGTCGCTTATCTAACTTCGCGCGATGGCGAAGCACCCACCGTCGAAGAGTTGCGGTCTAGTTTGCGAACAGCGCTGCCGGACTACATGGTCCCGAGCGCGTTCGTGACACTCGACGAGCTGCCGCTCACTGCGAGCGGTAAGCTGGATCGTCGTGCGCTGCCGGCGCCCGAGCTCGATGCGTTTACGAGCCGCGAGTACGAGGCGCCGCAAGGCGATATCGAAGAGATCCTGGCCGGAATCTGGCAGGAGTTGTTGCGAGCCGAGCGTGTCGGCCGCAACGACAACTTCTTCGAGCTCGGCGGTCATTCGCTGCTCATCATGCAACTGGTCGAGCGGCTGCGGCGAGTCGGACTTGCGACGCATGCTCGAAGGGTGTTCGATGCGCCGGTATTGGCGGAGCTTGCACAAGGGCTGACGGCAGCAGTGGCGGAAACAGTCACAGCGCCACCGAACCTGATTCCGCGCGATACCGACGTCATCACGCCGGACATGCTGCCGATGGTGGACCTGGAGCCACATCACATCGAACTGCTCGTGCGCTCGGTGCCGGGCGGTGTCGCCAACATTCAGGACATCTATCCGTTGGCGCCGTTGCAGGAAGGCATCCTGTTCCATCACATGCTCGGCGAGCGCGATACGGATGCGTACGTGGTCCCGGTCGTGCTGTCGATCGATTCACGTGAACGCCTGGAACAGTTGCGGAGAGCGCTGCAGGCCGTGATCGATCGTCACGATGTGCTGCGTACCGCGATTGTGTGGGACAAGCTGCCGCAACCGGTGCAGGTCGTATATCGACAGGCGACGCTTGCGATCGAGCAGCTTGGACTCGACTCGACCGCCGATGTGCTTGCCCAGGTGAAGACGTGGGTTCAGCCGGAGCGGCAGCGCATGGATGTGACGCGTGCGCCGCTGTTACGGCTGCAGGTGGCGAAGGATCCTCATGGTGACGATTGGTACGCGTTGCTGCAGTTCCATCACATCGCCGTCGATCACGTCACGTTCGAAATCATCATGTCCGAGGCGGCGTCGACGCTTACAGGTCGCGCTCAGCTATTGATCGATGCGGCGCCTTATAGAGAGCATGTCGCTCGTGCGCTCACCTATGCGAAGAGTGGCGCGGGCGAAACGTTCTTCCATGCGAAACTCTCGGATGTTTCCGAGACGACAGCGCCGTTTGAATTGGTCGACGTTCATGGCGACGGTAGCGAGATCGAGGAAGCACAGCTGCAACTCGATGAAGAACTGTCGCGCACGATTCGTGAGACTGCTCGTCGATCGGGCGTAAGCGCTGCGACTCTATTCCATGCCGCGTATGGAATTGTCATGGCTCGCACCAGCGGACGCGACGACGTCGTGTTCGGTACGGTGCTGCTCGGTCGATTGCAGGGAAGCGCTGATGCTCAACGCACGTTGGGAATGTTCATCAATACATTGCCGGTGCGCCTGAGCCTTACGGGCCTGAGCGTGAGGGAACTGGTCGAGCGGACACAGCGCGAGCTGATCGAGCTGTTGCCGCATGAGCAAGCATCCTTGGCGGTCGCGCAGCGTTGCAGCGGCATCGAAGGATCGGCACCGCTATTCAGCAGCTTGTTGAATTACCGGCACAGCGCCGAGCAAACATCGGCCGAATGGCTCGCGCTGCCGGGCATCGAGTTCGTCGCCATCCAGGAGCGCACCAACTATCCGGTCGCCCTCGCGGTCGACGATCTCACCACGGGGTTCTCTATCAAGGCACAGACCGACCGGCGCATCGATCCGAAGCGCATGACCGGTTATTTGCTAACGGCCGTGCAGGCGCTCGTGCTGGCAATGCGCGATGCGCCGCAGACATCGGCATTGAACCTGCCGATCGTGCCGGCCGCCGAGCGCAACACACTACTGGGGGATTTCAATGGCACGCACGTTGACACTCCGAGCGAAAAACTGTTGCACGATCTCTTCGAAGCTCAGGTGGCACGCACGCCGGACGCCCTGGCGGTGGTGTGTGGAGACCGGCGGCTCACGTTTGCTCAGCTGGATCGCCGGGCAAGTCAGATCGCGCAGACCCTGCGACGCGCGGGAGTCGGGCCGGATCGTCTCGTTGCCCTGTTCGCGGAGCGCAGTGTCGAGATGGTTGCAGGGATCCTTGGTGTCTGGAAAGCCGGCGCGGCCTACGTGCCGCTGGATCCCGAGTCTCCGCGGGAGCGCCTGGGCTTCATGTTGCTCGATTGCGCACCGGCCGCACTGCTCGTCCAGTCGCATCTACGTGCGCGATTGCCGGAATCGAGCGTCGAAATAATCGCTTTGGAGCCGGACGAATCCGCTCAGGGGGAAATCGAGACGCCGCGGTCTCCTCAGCAGGCGGGACAGCTTGCGTATGTCATCTATACGTCGGGGTCCACCGGCCGGCCGAAGGGCGTAATGATCGAGCACCGCGGCGTCGTCAATCTGTGGCGAGGGTTGGAGAGAATGTATGGACGCGGCAATGGCGATCGTCGCGTTGCCTGGAATGCATCGTTCACATTCGACGCATCGGTACAGCAAATCGTGCAGTTGCTCTCGGGGCGCACGTTGTTCCTTGTACCTCAGGACGTTCGTCGTGATGCGACGATGCTGCTGGAGTTCATCGAGGCGAATGGCATCGAAGGCATCGATTGCACGCCGTCGCAGCTGCGTGCGTGGGTGCAAGCCGGGCTCCTGGAACGCAAGTTTTCGTTGCGCACAGTGCTGGTCGGTGGCGAGGCTCTCGATCGTGCGCTGTGGGACACGCTGGCTAGCAGCGAAACCATCGAGTTCTTCAACGTGTACGGTCCGACCGAATGCGTGGTCGACTCGACGGCGGCGCGGATCAATGGCGACCGCAGCGCGCCGCATATCGGTGGGCCGATGCAGAACCGTCGCATTTACATCCTGGATCGCGATGGAGCGTTGTTGCCGCTCGGTGCGATCGGCGAGATCTACATCGGTGGCGAAGGGATCGCGCGCGGCTATCTCAATCGTCCGGATCTCACCACCGAGCGATTCGTGGCGGATCCCTTTGTGCAGGATCCTAACGCGAGGATGTACAGGACCGGCGACGTCGGTCGCTGGACGTCTGCGGGCGTGATCGAATATCTCGGACGCAACGATCACCAGGTGAAGGTGCGCGGTTATCGCATCGAGCTGAGCGAGATCGAGGCACAGCTCGCACGCATTGAGTCGGTGAAACAAGCAGTGGTGCTCGCACGCGAGGATTCGCCGGGAGATCAGCGGCTGGTCGCGTATGTCGTCGCCCGCGATCCGGCATTGGCACCGAGCGTGGACGGGTTGAAAGCACGTTTGAAAGAGGTGCTGCCCGAGTACATGGTGCCGAGCGCGTTCGTCATGCTCGATGCGTTGCCGATCAACACCAGTGGCAAGGTGGATCGGCGTGCGTTGCCGGCACCGGAACTGGCGGCGTATTCGAGTCGCGAGTACTCGGCGCCCGAAGGAGACATCGAGGCAGCGCTGGCGGAACTTTGGTCGCGCCTGCTCGGTGTGGAGCGGGTGGGGCGTCTCGATAATTTCTTCGAGCTCGGCGGTCATTCGCTGCTCGGCATGAAGCTGACGGCGGCGATCAGTGCTCGGTTTGAGGTGACATTGTCGGTTGCGGCTGTGTTCCGGCATCCGACGGTCGTGGAGATGTCGCACCTGATCGAATCGCTGCTGGTGAGCCGATTCGAGCCCGATATGCACGATGAACCTTCAGAGGACGAAGAGTTCGAAGAGGGCGTGCTCAGCATTGCATCAGGAGATAGACGATGAGCGCAGTTCACGCGGCACGCGCCGATCGTGCGGTGATCGAATTACTCGACGATTTGCGACGGCGTCGCGTCCGGCTGTGGTCCGAGAACGGCGAGTTGCGTTATCGAGCGCCGAAGGGCGTGGTGAACAGCGAGGTCCTGGCGCAGTTGTCGCGCATGGGGGAGAAGATCGTCGCGCTGCTTGAGTCGGCGCCGCGAGTGCAGACGGCGTTGCCGCCGCTTGTGGCACGTCATCCCGCGGATCATGTGCCTTTGAGCCACTCGCAGTTCAAATATTGGCATGCGTATCAGTTGAACGAGCGTATGACGCTACGGTCGGTGGCGTCCGCGACCGCCGTGAGCGGTCCGCTCGACGTGCCTTTGTTACAGTACTGTGCCGGAAAGGTCGTCGAACGACACGAGGCGCTGCGGACTCGCATCGTAACGATCGATGGAGCGCCGGCACAGCTCGTCGAAGAGTCGTACGAGGTTGAGTTCCCGGTGTTCGATCTCACAGATCGATCCGAGGAGGCGCGTGCAGCGGAGGCGCAGCGGCTGATTCATGAGCTGATCTGTACTCCCGTGCATGTGTCCACGGGGCCGTTGGTTGGTTTGCGGTTGATAAAACTGGCGGCAGAGGAACACGTGCTTGTCATCGCGATGGAGCACATTATCTCCGATGGCTTCTCGCTCAATCTGTTCCTGCGCGATCTCTTGATGCTGTACCTGCAGGCGGCGGGCATTGGTGGCGCGTCGCTGCCTGCGGTATCGATTCAACTGCCGGACTACGCAGTGTGGCAGCGTAAGTCGCACGGCGCATGGATGGACGTGCACGGCAAGTATTGGCAACACCGGCTGTCGGATTGCAAGCGTGTCATCTTTCCTGCGGATGTGACTTCGTCCGATCCGGATACGGCAGGCTATGGCATGGTGCCCGTGCGCATCAACGCCGATACAAAGCATGAGCTCACTCAGTGGTGCCGTGCACGTCGTACGACGCTGGTGTTGGCGCTATTCACCGCCTTCTCGGCACTGATCTTGAAATGGTGCCGGCAGCCGGATGCCATTATTCGTTATCAGACCGATGGTCGCGTCACGCCGCTAATTGAAAACTCGATTGGTTATTTCGCGGCGGTGATGAACCTGCGCATCGAGATGCGCGAGGGCGATACGCTGCTCGACCTGCTGGAGCGGGTGACGCAGGAATACTGTGCGGCCTGCGAACATGCCGATGCCTCGTTCATCGACTCGCAGGTGCCGCGGCCGGGTTACACACGCAACTCTGGCTTCAACTGGGTGCCATGTCCGCCGCCAGTGTTGCCCGGCGCCGCGAATGCGCAAGAGCCATTGCGTTGGCGCCCTTGGGCATTCGAGCGTCCTCGGCTCGAAGGGTATGAATGGGAAGACGAGCCTTCGATCATTCTGTTCGAACATCCCGACGGTATCGAAGGCACATTATTCTTCGCACCGAAGCGAGTGTCGTTTGCAGCGATGGAGAAATTCCGGGACGAACTGCTGAGCATGATCGATCTGATGCTCACCGCCTCTGAGCGGAAGATTGCGTCCATTCCGTGCGGCTGATCGCGCGATGTATCTCTTCCGGCGGGAGCTTCGCTAGAATTCGCCACCTCGCCGGCATTGCCGGCATAGATGCGATGGCGGGCAATGAGCGCAGCGGCTCCTTCTTTGTTGTCAGGACGAACGGTATCCGGGCCGGCGTCGGCGCGTCTCACCATCGACGGCCGGCCGTTCCTTAATTTCTATGGCAGCGGTTATCTAGCGCTCTCCAACGTGCCGGAGATTCGTGCAGCGGCTGCGCGCGCGCTCGAATCGGGCGCGCCGTTGGCTCGACACATACCAGGCGGAATGGATGCGGTCGATGAGACGTTTGCGTCGGTGGAACGCGCCGGCGCACTGGCTTGTGGGACACCAGCGAGTGTGTATTTCACCTCCGGTTATTTCATCGGCGCCATCGGGTTGAAGGCGATCGACGAACGCGTCGATGTGCTGCTCTTGGATGAGACCGCGCATTACAACTTGAAAGAGGCCGCTGCGCTTACCCAGCTGCCGATGTTTACGTTTGCCCATTGCGATGCCGACTCGCTCCGGCAGGCGCTGCATAAACACGTGCAGCGACAGCAACGGCCGCTGGTCATCACCGACGGGGTGTTTGCAACGACCGGGCGTGTGCCGCCGCTGGCTGAATACGCCGACGCCATCGCGTCCTACGACGGCCGGTTGTTCATCGACGAGGCGCACGCATTTGGTGTCGTCGGCAAAAACGGTCGGGGAGCGGCTGAATATTGCGGCGTCGAGCCTGTCATCGCGGCAACCGGAACCACGCTTTCGAAGGCGTATTGCGCGCAAGGTGCTTTGGTCGGGTGCTCGCATGCAGCGGCCAAACGCGTGCAATTGCAGGCTCCGGTTCGAGGGGCGTGTGCTGGCTCGCCGATTTCGGCGGCGGCTGCGGCGGCGAGTTTGAGTTATGTCGCCGAACACCCGGAGGTGCGTACACATCTGCTGGAGTTGGCAGACTATTTGAGAGGACGCCTGCGTGGCATCGGTGTCGACGTGCTGGAATCGCCGGCGCCCATCGTGTCGTTTCAATGGGGACAACGGGCAGACATGGAGGCGCTGACGCGGCGATTGTTCGAGAAAGACATATTCATTTATCACTCGACCTATCTCGGCGCGAGCCCTGAAGGGATGATCCGCTGCGCAGTGTTTCGCGATCACACTCAGGCCGATCTGGATGCGCTGGTCGATGCGTTGAAATGAAAATCTGAACGCATGGTAGGGCTCAATCGCCCACTCCCGCCGGTCTACTCCTATTGTGCTGCGATTGCGTCCACGCCCAAGGGAGGGCGGGACCATCACGGAACGAAAGAGGCTGAACTTCATGCGCAAAGTGTTCATTTCCGCGGATATCGAAGGATCCGGCGCGGTGTCTTCTATGCATGCGTTGCTGCCGGACCGCTGGGAATGGACCCAGGCCCGGCGCTGGATGACCGAAGAAGTCATCGTCGCCGCCGAAGCGTCCTTCGCGGCCGGGTATGGCGAAGTCATCGTCGCCGACTCTCACGGCAACGCCCACAACATCGATCCGGACGCGCTGCCGGACAACGTGCAATTGATTCGCTCGTGGCCCCGACCACTGTTCATGATGCAGGGTGTGGAGCTCGAACATGTGGAAGCGTGCATGCTGCTCGGCCATCACGCCGATTCCACCACGCGCGATAGCATTCTCGCTCACAGTTTCAACGGTGCGGCCTGTCGGTCTGTGAGAATGAACGGAGAGATTTGTTCCGAAGGCTATCTCGGTGCCGCGCTTGCGGGCGAGTTCGGCAAGCCTGTGATATTTGTTTCCGGCGATGAGCATACGATTGCCGATGCGCGTCGCTATGCGCCTCAGGCCGTCGGCTTTGTCACCAAACGTTCCTACGGCTATCGCTCGCAGATGTCGCTGCCGCCGCCGCAGGTTCGCCGTCTTATGAGAGAAGCCATCGATACGGCACTCGCGCGACCCTTGCCTCAGCCGTTCGTCTTGCGCGGGCCGTTCAATCTTGAGCTGGAGATGACGAGCCAGGTCGCGGCCGAGATGCTTTCGTATCTGCCGGGTGTCGAGCGCCAGGATGCATGGAAAGTGACGGCGCGATTCGACCGGATGCAGGCAGTGATGAAGTTTATATCTTTTGCGATGTTCTACGCACCGAACGGTGCGATTCCCTACTGACATGGCTACCGAGGTCGACTCGATGGAATCCTACGACGCCCTGTTTGCGTCCATCAGCGAGCTGGTCATGCATCACTCGCCGAGCGGCGTGGAGCATGAGGTCGATGAGCTGCTACACAAACGTTTCGCGGCGCTGGGGTTGAAGTCTTACAGCGATCCTAGCGGCAACCTGATCTGCAAGATTCCTGGGCGCGGCGGCGGAGCGATTGCGATCACTGCGCACAAAGATGAGATCGGTGCGATCGTCACAGCGATCGAGAATGACGGTCGCGTGAAGGTGCGCCGGCTCGGCGGCTCGTATCCGTGGGTGTACGGCGAAGGTGTTGTCGATCTGATCGGCGACAAAGGGTGCGTCCCTGGCGTGCTGAGTTTCGGCTCGCGGCATGTATCGCATGCGTCGCCTCAGCATGCGCATCATGAGACCGCGCCGGTGAAGTGGGCGGATACGTGGGTGGAGACAAAGCTCACGCCCGATGAGCTCGCGGCCGCTGGCGTGCGTATCGGCACAACGCTTGTGATCGGCAAGCATCGCAAGGCGCCACTGCGGCTCAAGAATCACATCGCGAGTTACACGCTCGACAACAAGGCGTCGCTCGCGATCATGCTGGAGCTTGCCCGGCGTCTCAAGTCGCCCAGCCCAGATGTTTATCTGGTGGCGTCGGCGAAAGAGGAAGTCGGTGCTATTGGCGCGATGTACTTCAGCCGTCGGCAAGAGGTCGACGCGCTGATCGCGCTGGAAGTCGCCCCCATCGCCCCCGAGTACACGATCAAAGACGGCGTCGCGCCGGTGCTGCTCGCAGAAGATAGTTTCGGATTGTATGACGCGCGCTTGAACGAGCAGATCCGCCGTGTCGGCGCGAGCCGGGAAATTGCGCTTCAAATGGCGGTGGTCAGCCTGTTCGGCAGCGATGGCTCGGTGACCATGCGGGCGGGCAATGTGCCGAAAGCGGCATGCCTGGGGTTTGCGACTCAAAACACGCATGGGTATGAGATCGCCCATCTCGGTGCAATCGAGAATTGTGTGCGCGTTTTGGAAGCGTTGTGTCAGGAGAAGTTTGTCTGATGCAAGCGAATGTTAGATCGACCGCGCCGCTGAGCATGCACGTGGAGATCGAACGGTGGCCACTCAAGGAGCCGTTCCGAATTTCCGGCTACACATTCGAGGCGGTCGAGGTGGTGGTGGTTACCGTCGCTCGGGACGGTCAGGTAGGTCGCGGCGAGGCCGCTGGCATTTATTATAAGAACGATCGACCCAGCTCGATGCTTGAACAACTCGCATCGGTTCGCTCATCGGTCGAGGCTGGCATCGATCGTAAATCATTGCAGACGCTGCTGGGTCGAGGCGGTGCCCGCAACGCGCTCGACTGTGCGCTGTGGGAACTGGAAGCGAAGCTAGCAGGCACATCGGTGTGCGGCCTTGCCGGGTTGCCCGAAGCGAAGCCGCTTATAACAACGTTCACCTGTGGCGCAGATACGCCCGAGAAGATGGCAGCCACCGCTCGCGCTTACACCGGCGCACGAGCAATCAAACTGAAGCTGACCGGCGAACGTGCCGACGCAGGCCGAGTACGCGCGGTCCGCGAAGCGCTGCCAGAGGTGTTACTCACAATCGACGCGAATCAAGGATTCGATCGCGACCGGCTTGAGCAGTTGATGCCCACGTTGGTGGATGCTCGCGTCGCACTGATCGAACAGCCCTTTCCCATCGGAGCCGAATCGCTACTCGACGGCTTTCGCTCACCGATCCCGATCGTCGCTGACGAAAGCGTTCAGGGTCTCGACGATCTGCCGGGCATGGTCGGGCGATTCAATGCAATCAACATCAAGCTCGACAAATGCGGCGGCCTCACCGAAGCACTCGCCATGGTACGCGCGGCAGGCGAGCTTGGGCTCGATACGATGGTTGGAAACATGCTCGGCACGTCGCTCGCGATGGCGCCGGCGTACGTCATCGCACAGATGTGCAGCTTGGCGGATCTGGATGGGCCGGTGTTTCTCGCGTCCGATCGCGGGAAGCGCATCGAGTACGTCGATGGCTATGTGAGGTGTGATCGCGCGATTTGGGGCTGATCTCGGCTGTTTGTGCGTCGTCTATGTTTCTCGGCTATGGCTGTTCTCACACATACACGCGCGTGACTCGATCCTGGATCGAGGTCAACAACTCATAGGCAATCGTGTCGGCGTGCTCAGCGACCGTGGTGACCGCAAGGTTCGCTCCCCACAGCTCGACTTGGTCACCAACCGCTACGTGATCGCAGTCCGTGAGGTCCACCGTCAGCGTGTCCATCGACACACGTCCCACCAGTGGCACGAGCTTGCCGTTGATCCAAACCGGCGTGTCGTTCTTCGCGTGGCGCGGGTAGCCGTCGCCGTAACCAATTCCAATGAGTCCGATGCGGCTGCGGCGTTTTGTGGTCCAGCGTCCGTCGTAGCCCACGGCTTCGCCTGCGTCGAGATCGCGAATGGCGATGACGTAGGAGTGAAGGGTCATGGCGGGACGGAGGGGCGGCGCGTTTTCGACGCCGGTGGGTGTGACTCCATAGAACATGAGGCCGGGGCGGACCCAGTCGGCGTGCGTGTCGCTGCTTTCGATTATCGCGGCCGAGTTTGCGAGGCTCGCCGGCGCTTTGGATGTTTGCTCACGGCACTTGGAGAATCGGGCGAGTTGGCGATTTCGCGAGGTGGCGTTATCGGCGCTTGCGAAATGGGTCATGTGTACGAGTTCGAGGATGCCGGGGTGGTCGGAGAGTTGGCGGTCGGCTTTGATGAACGCCCGCTCATCGAGGCCGGCTCGATGCATGCCGGAGTCCAGCTTTAGCCAGACACGCAGTGGTGTGAGGCGTGCTTGAGTGAGGATGCGTTCTAAAGAAAGCGGATCGTGTGCGACGACGTCGATGTTTTGGTTGGAGCAGAGGGCGAGGTCGGTGGAATCGAGCAGAGTGGAGAGGAGGAGCAGTCGCTGATTGATGCCGGATTGGCGCAGGGTGATCGCCTCTTGGAGGCGGGCGACGGCGAAGGCGTCTGCGTTGGGGAGGGATTGGGCGACTTGGAGCAGGCCGTGACCATAGGCGTTGGCCTTGAGCATCACCAACGCACGGCTGTGGGGGCACAGGGTGCGGATGAGGTTCAGGTTGTGGCGGAGGGCGGGGAGATGGATGGTGGCGAGGGCGGTGTTGAGCATTGGCGTGGTGCAGCAGGTCCTTTGGTGGATAGACCTGCGTGGGGAGGGCGCTCATCCCCTGGAATGAATGGCCCACAATCGTTCGCACTCAACGGTTCGTGCTGCAAATCCTGAAATCACCTCTCCGTTTGTCACATCAAGTGCGTACGTAGATCAAGCGGGGCAGTTTGCACGGCCTCGATGCTCATCCAGGAATGCGGAGGCTTACTGCGAGGATGGTTCGACGGCGACATGCATCGTTCCGCGCCGTGACGCACGTTGCCCAATGCATTCACATGAACGCGGCTTCACCGCGCGCAATTTGCTCCGCGCACGCATCGCGCTTTCAGTGGCGGCGTGTGTAGTGGTTTGCGCGCACGTAAGCGCAATCGGAAGTTGTGCATTACTAGTAGCGGTCCCGAAAGTAGTCTTCGTCATCAATCTGGAGAGTAGGAAGCGCGAGTCGATACGGCTTGAATCGGCGCCATGCCGGCGTAAGCTGATATACCAACGCAAGCGAGAGTAGATCGACCAGTTAGAACTACGCGGAACAAATACGTCGAAGGTCAGCGGCCGATATTTTGTCGTTTACTGGAATAAAAATGAGCGAAAGTTTTTTTCTTTTTCCCTCTTCGTCCCAGGCGAACGAGATGAGCTATGCAGGTGGCGCAAGCTTGTTCGTGCCTGAAGCTTGGTTGCCCAAGGATATTAGTAAAATCGATATCGATCCGGCGGTGCTGCCAAGGATTGCCAAGGATCAGCAACTTATCGTAAAAATTGAACGTGAATTGCCGCTGATACCTACACAGCATGAGCTTGTGAACGGTGATGCAAGAAATCTTAAATTTCTCCCGACAGAGAGTATCCATCTCGTATTGACGTCTCCGCCATACTGGACTCTTAAAAAATATAACGAACATCCGGACCAACTGGGATCGATTGGCAGCTACGCGAGCTTCTTGGAGGAGCTCGACCGAGTCTGGGAGGAGTGCTATCGAGTCCTTGTTCCGGGAGGACGGCTGATCTGTGTGGTTGGAGACATTTGCTTATCTCGCCGAAAAAATGGCGGTGTGCACACGGTCGTTCCCCTGCATGCATCAATTCAGGAGCATTGCCGAGCTATTGGCTTTAGTAATTTGGCACCAATCATTTGGCACAAGATAGCCAACGCCAAATACGAATCAGGAAAAAATGAAGGCGGATTTTTTGGGAAACCCTACGAGCCTAATGCGGTTGTGAAAAATGATATCGAATTTATTTTGATGGAGAAAAAGAATGGTTATCGTAGCCCTTCCCTGGCTACCCGGATTCTTAGCGTAGTTCCTGCTGATCGTCACAAAGTCTGGTTTCAGCAAATTTGGATGGGGCTCAGCGGAGCCTCCACTCGACAGCATCCGGCTCCCTATCCGCTGGAGCTCGCGGAACGATTGGTTAGGATGTTCAGCTTCGTCGGGGATACAGTGCTTGATCCCTTCGTGGGCACTGGGACGACGTCAGCAGCTGCCGCCAAGTGGGGGCGCAATAGCATCGGTGTGGAAGTCGACCCTCAATACTTCAAGCTTTGCGAGGCCAGAGTTCGTGAAGTGATTGAAGGGGCAACGGCTGGAAAGGTAAAGATTCGGCCGTGTGTATTGCCATTGTCGGTTGCTGAACCGGTTGGGAGATATGGCGTCGGCGGGAGGCCGCCATCGGGCACGTTCTTCGCGGAATTCAAGCTAGCGAGTTAGTAATTCAAGCAACCTCGAATTACTGTGGGTTGTTCACGATCCGGACACCGCGATGATTGAAGCATCCGTGCGGGGTGACAGGTGGCGGCCCTCGAACTGGCGTTGAGGTTTTTGCTTGAAGTTGCGAATTCTACCTCTCACAGCCTCAGCGTCGCTCGACGGGAGCAACTGCGCTTCAGTGCCTGTCATAGGCGCCGGCGCGGAACGGGTAGCAAACCCTTCGCATGGTGGGCCCCAAGAATTGTGGTTCGGTCGGCCTTAGAGGATTCTTGAACGGCTGGGTGAGCGTCCGTAAGCCTGGCGGAGCTACGCAAGTATACCGCCGACATACCTGATCCAATGCGTCCCGTCGAGACAAGTCCTAGTCGGTCGCAACGGACACGCGTGCCTGAGTCAGGATTAGAAGCCCAAGCGGAAGCGTCGTCTGCAGGAATTTAGGGTAAAACCCGTTTCGCCGGGGAGGTCGAGGCTCGTCGACACCGCTGTCTTTCCCGAGGCTGCTATTATAGAGCCTCTCCACTCAACAAGTGATCAGCAAAGACGATGACCGACGTTTCTGAGGAGCCACGGGAATATAGCAGCCACAAGGAGCAGATCCTCGACTGTCAACCTCCGACCGAGCGAGTTGAGGAACTCCAGGAGGGTCTGCTGAAGGCCTACGGAAAGGCTGTTGAGCTCCGGGAGGTGCCGTTCATCGTCTTCGACGACATGAATGCGGAGGAATTGGCGGAGGCTTTCGTTAAATTCCCGATCGTCGTGAAAGCGACCCTGAGTTGTGTGAACGTCGCGCAACGGGCAATCAAGCGAGATCTGGGCTTCGATTTCAATACCTATTCGCTGACCATTAGCCCGTTACAGGCAAGCGTGCTCGCGGGCTACATCAAGCCTTTTTTGCCGCCTGCAGTTGCGGTCCCTGCGTTGATGGAGCTGGATCGCTTCTTCTGGACTGACAAGGAAATGCGATCGCGAAAAGGAAACTGGGAGAGGGCAGTTACCGACGCGATCAACGACATTTCTGAGCATGCCTTCAGAAAGAGAAGGTTTGAGTGTGACGGTGAGGTGTTCGAGATTGATGCGGCCTTCCCTAGCACAGGCGAAGATATTCAAGTTGCCATCGACGTGAAGAGAATTGAGTCGATGCGCGACATCCATAAGCGCGCCGATGAAATTATCAATAAGGCGACCAAATTTAAGAAGGTCTACGCAAGCGGCAAGTTTATCGCCGTCGTTTATTACCCATTTCCCAATCAACACATCAACTTGCAAAGTCGCTTGCACAGCTCCTTTATTGATGAGGTTTTCTTTGCTGGCGAAACGCCCTCGTCCATTGCTGTGGCTGTGGATCTTTTGGTTGGGGCGTTACACCTAAAAAAAAAATAAACCGAAAACGTGAACTGGAAAGTGCGAAGCGATCAGCGAAAGAGCGCGCGAGTATTCATCGATGGCATCCATACTACGCCGGTTATTCTGAGCGCTTTGTTGAAAGCGCCTTAGATTACCTGGGCTGCAATACGCAGGGTCTCATCTTAGATCCCTGGGGTGGAAGCGGTACCACTGGGTTTGTCGCTGGAAGGGCAGGACTACGGTCGTTGTGCATGGATATCAATCCTGCCATGGCGACATTTTCCGCGGCCAAGTCAACTGAAGTGCTGGCATACGAGGATGATATTGCGCACTTCTTCGACTCATTGTCGCCTAAGCTCACAACGTCAGAGCCGCTGCGAGCAGATGATCCCTTAAAGAATATCTTTGACTCGCGGACCACCGCGATGATTCGCGGAATCGTCGAGGTAATCCCTTTTACAGCTCACGTGCACCCTGATCTCGAAGCGTTCCCGACCGTCTTATCGGACGCCGTTCGAGATGAGTCACTCATTATCAGTCCTCACTATGCCTTCTGTATGGCTGTGCTCTTTGTAGCTTTACGGGAGATCTCCGACACAAGGCTGGCGACAAATCCGACTTGGCCCTTAACGAGTGAACGCAAGGTGCACATGAAGGGGACGGCGCTTATTCGTGAACTACGGCGAACGGCAAGCAACATGCTGATGGATCTGCGTGAGTTCTACTCCGCAAGCAATCACTGCAGTCCTTCCTATGCCATGGCGGGTAATGCTAAGGACATGCCCTTAAGAAGCAACTCTGTGAATTGGATCATTACTTCACCGCCGTACCTCACGCGCATTGATTACGCCGTGTCAACGACGCCAGAGCTGGCGCTCTTCGACAATGAGCTGTTGCTCGAATATGTGCGTCACCAGACCACGGGTGCTCCTGTAATCACCAAAGAACGGAAGGAGCAAAAACGGGAGTGGGGGAGGCTCTGTAACCGCATCCTTAATGAGATCAAAAATCATCCGACCAAAGCAGCCGAATCGTACTATTGGAAGAACATCGTCCAGTATTTTATGGATACCGAAAGCGCCCTGGAGGAGGTTGCGCGCGTGCTCAGCCCTGGAGGGAAAGGCCTAATCGTCGTTCAAAGCTCTTACTTTAAAGATATCGAAATTCCGTTGGGTGATCTCTATATCAAGATGGCACAGAGCAAAGGACTTGCTGCTTCACGTGTCTTTCGCGAAGAAGTGAGGGGGCATATGGCGCATGTCAACTCGAAGTCCAGCCAGTACAAGAAGAACAAGGTGTACTTTGAGGATGTTGTGCTTATAAAGAAGGCTCTGAGGTAGGGAGGATCTTCACGCGTAGGTGCTAACTTTGTGCGGCCTTGGCGACGTCTTCCCTCCCTTCAGAAGAACAAATCATTGTTTTTTGCGCGAGGTGGATGCCAGCGTGGCGATCAAATAGCTGCGCGGCAAGCATGGATTTTCTGAGGCGAGCTACTATCTCTGGCGCAACAAGTTCGGCGGCATGTAGGTCAGGCACGGAGCGACTGCGGGCGCTGGAGGCTGAGAATGCATGCCTGAAGAAATTGCCGGCGGAGTCGATGTTAGAGAACGAGGTGATGCGCGAGGCGTGCGAAAAAAGTGGTAGGCGCACTGGTTCGACGTGAGGTGGTGCGCCGGATGAAAGCCGCAAGGCCTCTCCGAGAAGCGTGCGCTGAAGATCTAAGCGGACGTCACCAAAATTCAGGCCGCCCCGCGCTCCCCTGATTCATCATCATGAATACGGCCACGGCATTGGCGGATGGCTGCCCGCTGCCCTGGCCATTCTGCGAAGGTTAAATACGAAGGGGTCGAAACAATCCTGGAAACGTCCCGGGTGCACCCGCCTACCACGTCAATTGCGAGATCCGCGTAGCAAAAGGCGGGCGGCGGGCACGTCTTGGCTCACTATATTACTACTGCTATCAATACATTAAGATGGCGGGAGCAAGGAGCTGGAACAGCGATACCGATGCCTCCACCTCGTACACGCCATAATCACAAACCAGATTCATGGTCAAGTCGCTGAGGCTGAAGTCATGAATAAGAAAGACCTCACCGAAGCCGACATTCGTACCAAGTTCATCACCCCCGCCTTGGTCGGTACCGGCGGCAAGTGGAACCTGATGACTCAGGTGCGCGAGGAGATCTACTTCACCAAGGGTCGGGTCATCGTCCGAGGCAAAACCGTCCGGCGAGGCGAGGCTAAGAAGGCCGACTACATCCTCTACCTCAAACCGGGAATGCCGATCGCCGTAATAGAGGCGAAAGACAATACCTTCACCGTAGGTGCGGGCATGCAACAGGCACTCGAGTACGCTGAGATCCTTGATCTGCCGTTTGCATACAGCTCTAATGGTGATGCCTTCCTGGAACACGATCGCACCGGATCCAGCGGATCCGTCGAGCGTGAAATATCGCTTGATCAGTTCCCTTCGCCTGAGGACCTCTGGGCGCGGTACAGCCGCTCCAAAGGCTACACCCGTGCTCAGCAGGCGGTCGCGAGTCAGGACTACTACGACGACGGTACCGGCAAGTCACCTCGCTACTACCAGCTCATTGCTATCAATCGCACCATCGAGGCGATTGCGCAGGGCGAGAATCGCCTTCTGCTCGTGATGGCCACGGGCACAGGCAAGACCTACACCGCATTCCAGATCATCTGGCGATTATGGAAGTCCGGCGCCAAGAAACGAATCCTATTCCTCGTCGATCGTAATATCCTCGCCGACCAGACCAAGACCAACGACTTCAAGCCGTTTGGCCAGGCGATGACGAAGATCACGAATCGCAGGGTCGACAAGGCATTCGAGATCTATCTGGCGCTCTATCAGGCTGTGACGGGCACCGACGACGAACAAAATATCTACAAGCAGTTCTCACCAGATTTTTTTGACCTTGTGATCGTCGACGAGTGCCATCGCGGAAGTGCGGATGAAGATGCCAACTGGCGCAAGGTGCTGGAGTACTTCTCGTCGGCAACCCAGATCGGCATGACGGCCACGCCCAAGGAAACCGAAGAGGTCTCAAATATTGAGTACTTCGGCGACCCGATTTACACCTATTCACTCAAGCAGGGTATCGAAGACGGATTCCTCGCTCCGTATAAAGTCGTGCGCATTGGCATCGACAAAGATCTTGCAGGCTGGCGCCCCGAGAAGGGGAAGACGGATAAGTACGGTCAAGTCATCGAAGACCGGGAGTACAACGAGACCGACATCGATCGCAACCTGATTCTGGAGCAGAGGACTGAACTCGTGGCCGCGAAGGTCACTGAGTTTCTCAGGGCGACCGACCGATTCTCCAAGACCATCGTCTTCTGCGAAAACATCGATCACGCCGAACGCATGCGCCAGGCGCTGGTCAATGCCAATCCAGATCTCGCCGCCGCAAACAGTCGCTACGTCATGCGTATCACAGGAGACAACGACGAAGGCAAGGCGCAGCTCGACAACTTCATTGATCCGGAGTCGACCTTTCCGGTCATCGCCACTACGTCGCAACTGATGTCGACGGGAGTGGATGCGCAGACCTGCCGTTTGATCGTGCTGGACAAACGAATTCAGTCGATGACCGAGTTTAAGCAAATCATCGGTCGCGGCACCCGTATCAACGAGGACTATAACAAGCTCTTCTTTACCATCATGGACTTCAAGCGGGCGACGGCACTGTTTGCCGACCCGGACTTTGATGGCGATCCGGTCCAGATCTACGAGCCCGCGCCCGGCGACTCGCCCGTGCCGCCGCTAGAGCCACCACCGGAAGTTGGGCCCACTAGTGGCGACGACTATCCGTTCATGGAGGTTGATCCGCCTTTGGGGGTGCGTGAGCCAACACCGAAATACGTGGTCGATGATGTCGAGGTTCGTATTGTCAGTGAGCGCGTCCAGTATCTCGACGCCAACGGCAAGCTCATTACCGAGTCACTAAAGGATTACACCCGCAAGACGGTTCGCACTGCATACGCGTCTCTGAGCGCCTTCCTCAATGCTTGGACAGACGCCGACCGCAAACAGACCATCATTGATGAGCTGGCAAGTCAGGGTGTGTTCCTGGACGAACTTGCGGAGCAGGTCGGTCGTGACATCGATGCTTTCGACCTGATTTGCCATGTCGCCTTCGACCAGCCTCCGCTCACGCGCCGGGAGCGCGCAGCCAAAGTGCGCAAGCGCAATGTCTTCGGCAAGTACGGCGACAAGACCCGTGCCGTGCTCGAAGCACTACTCGACAAATATGCCGACTCAGGGCTGAAGAGCGTCGAATCGCTCGAAATCCTGAAAGTGGATCCGTTAACCCATTTCGGCACGCCAGTCGAAATCATTCATCTCTTTGGTGGCAAACAGAATTATCTCGCTGCCATCAAGGAACTCGAAGCTCAGCTCTACACGGAAGCCGCCTGATTCATGCCCAACGTCTCCAATCTCGTCAAATCCATTCAGGACATCATGCGCAAGGACGCCGGCACCTATGGCGATGCGCAGCGCCTCGAACAGCTCGGCTGGATGTTCTTCCTGAAAATCTTTGACGACCGCGAAAAGGAGATGGAACTTGTTCGCGACAGCTACAAATCGCCCCTGCCCAAACATCTCCGCTGGTCCACATGGGCCACCGATGCCGAGGGCATTACTGGCGATGCGCTCCTCGACTTCGTCAACAATACCCTTCTGCCGAAGCTGAAGAACATGACCGGCGGTGGCGACAAGATCGCCGGCCTCATCCGCATGGCCTTTGAGGATGCCAACAACTATATGAAGAACGGCACGTTGATGCGCCAGGTCATCAACAAGATCAACGGCATCGACTTCAACGCCTCCGATGATCGCCACATGTTTGGCGACATCTACGAAAAGCTGCTCAAGGACCTCCAGTCCGCGGGCAACGCCGGCGAGTTCTACACCCCGCGCGCCGTTACCCAGTTCATCGTCGAGCAAGTCAATCCTCGTCTCGGCGAAACTATCCTCGATCCGGCCTGCGGCACCGGCGGCTTCCTTGTCTGCGCTATCGAGCACCTGCGCAAACAGGCGAAGACCGAGGCTCACGAGCGCACCATCCAGGACTGCTTCGCCGGCATCGAGAAGAAACATCTCCCGCACGTCCTGTGCATGACCAATCTCCTCCTGCACGGTATCGACGTTCCCTCCAACGTCCGCCACGACAACACCCTCGCTCGCCCGCTGCGCGACTGGGGTCCGAAGGAGCGCGTGGACGTCATCGTCACCAACCCGCCCTTCGGCGGAATGGAGGAAGACGGCATCGAGGCGAACTACCCGGCCGAGTTCCGCACCCGCGAGACCGCGGATCTGTTCCTGGTGCTCTTGATGAAGATCCTTAAGCCCGGCGGACGCGCCGGCCTCGTGTTGCCGGACGGGACGCTCTTCGGCGAAGGTGTGAAGACCCGCATTAAAGAGGCACTCCTAACTGACTGCAATCTTCACACCATCGTCCGGCTGCCCAACGGTGTCTTCAATCCCTACACAGGCATTCGTACCAATCTTCTTTTCTTCACCAAAGGCGCGCCCACCACTCACGTCTGGTATTACGAGCACCCGTATCCGCCCGGCGCGAAGAGCTATAACAAGGGCAAACCCATCCGCATCGAGGAGTTCGGGGGGGAGCGCGCCTGGTGGGGAAAGGAAAAAGACGGCTTCAAGTCACGCGTGGAAAACGAGCAAGCCTGGCGCGTCTCGATCGACACCATCAAGGCCGGCAACTTCAACCTCGATCTCAAAAACCCGCACAACTCGGACACCGGCCCCGGCGACGTGGACCACCTCCTGCCCGAATACGAAAAGCTCCTCGTCCAGATCGCCGCCACTCGCGCCGCGCTGAAACAGGAGTTGCACAACGCTCTCACCGCCAGCTCCGGTACTGCTAAGTGAAGCTCGAAATTTTCTTCGAGAAGTTCAATCAGTTCGCCGACGCTTCTGGCGCGGTGGCGAAGATGCGTGAGCTGGTGCTTCAACTCGCGGTGCAGGGGCGTTTGGTTATTCAATCCACCAGCGATGAATCAGCCGACGCTCTCGCTGCCACCATTGCTGAAGACCGAGCGGCGTTCGTGAAGAAGAGAAACGTCGCCCGACAGTGTGTCTTTGCGTCGGTCGAAGACACACAATGCCCTTTTGCTCTACCGCGTGGCTGGATATGGACGCGGCTGGGAAACCTTTGCCGTGTACAGGCGGGCTTTGCATTTGAGTCTGCGGCGTTCGTCCAGGGTGATTCCGGTGTTCCGATGATTCGCATCCGGGACATCACTAAAGACCACACACAGGTCAACTATGTCGGCGAATATCGCGAAGAGTTCTTGGTCGATACAGGTGATTATCTCGTGGGAATGGATGGCAATTTCACAGTGGCAAAATGGCGCGGTCCGCGCTCCTTGCTGAATCAACGAGTCTCCCGTTTGCAGTGGTATTCGCAGCACCTTGAACCGTCGTTCTTCGCAGTCGCTGCCCAGTATCGGCTGTCTGAGCTTCAAGGCACGAAGGCTTACACGACGGTTGATCATCTCTCATCAGGCCAAATTGAGAATGCGATCGTTCCCCTCCCGCCGCTTGCCGAGCAGAAGCGGATCGTGGCCAAGGTGGATGAGTTGATGGCGTTGTTTGATCGGCTGGAGGCCCAGCAGCAGGAACGGGAGACGCGGCACGCCGCGCTCGCACGTGCATCGCTGGCCCGCTTTGCCGACGCGCCCACCCCAGCCAACCTCCAGTTCCTCTTCAACCCGTCCTACGACATTCCCCCTGCCGACCTCCGCAAATCCATCCTCACACTCGCAGTCCAAGGAAAACTCGTCCCTCAATACCCAACCGACGAATCGGCAGGGGAGCTATTAGTAACGATCGCAAAACAACGAGCGAAGCTGCTCGGTTCAGATTCGCTCCGAAAGACCAAGCCGTGTCGCCAGTTCACATCTGACGAGGTGCCGAATGAAATTCCGTCGACATGGACTTGGACGATGCTGGGAGAAGTCACCGACATTGGAACAGGCAGCACACCTTCGAGAGCAGAGGCCTCCTTTTGGATGGACGGAACCATTCCATGGATCACCAGCGGCTCAACGTCGCGCTCACCAATATCGGAGGGAGACGAATTTGTAACCCCGGCAGCAGTGAAAGCTCACCGCTTGCGGCTGTATCCGCCGGGAACACTCTTGGTAGCTCTCTACGGACAGGGAAAAACTCGCGGCCAGGTCGCAGCGTTGGAAATCCCAGCCACGATCAACCAAGCGTGTGCTGCCATCTGCCCGTTAGATGGCGCTCCACCGATGCAGGGTTATCTGAAGCTTGTTCTTGAAAAGCAATACGACGAGATGCGGTTGTTATCCGCCGGTGGTGCTCAGCCAAATCTTAACGTTCAGAAGATCAAAGAAGTATTCGTCCCACTCCCACCCCTCGCCGAACAACGCCGGATCGTGGCCAAAGTGGATCAACTGATGGCTTTGGTTGACGAGTTGGAAATGCAGCTCGCTGCCTCCCGCGCCACCGCCGCGAGCCTCATTTCCGCCCTCGTTGCCGAACTAACTACTTAGGCGTGATGTATGCAGAACCCCGCACAGCCATCCTTGACCACGAAGCCACGCTCGAAGAGCTAGCGGCGTTGGCAAGAGGCGCCGTTTCGACGAAGTCCTTGACGACAACGGACTTCGACGACATCCAAGTCATTTGTAAGCGCGGTGACGAAGAAATTCCGATTGCGAAGCCCAGCCGCGCCTCCTACATCAGAGACCGCAGTCTAGAGCAGGGAAGCGAAAGCGGTTGACCAGGAAGAAAAGCGCGCATCCTCAACACCGGCCAATTTCATTGCAACTTGGCGCGCTTTGACGAACTCAAGCGGTCGTGTATCGAAAGCGGACCTGGTCTCGTTTCAGTGATACCGTTTGCTATGAGGCGCACCTCTGCGCTCCCTTTGGCAGCGCCATTTAGTTCCAGCTCGTATTGAACTGTTTGTTTGAGGTCGGAGGCGCTGAAGTTTTCGCTGGTAAGCCGGGGGCCAACGTTGCTTCGCTGACCTCGTGCGCACACCCTCCCGAATTCCGCGAACCACTCTGATCGTCTGGACTTCCAATCCCCTTCCGGAATAGTGTCCTCCTGCGGCCAGTGATCCGCCCTAGGGCGGCCCCCGCCGGTGCTACCAACACCGACGAGGGCCTAACCACAACGCCTTCAGAGAGGCAGTTATGGCTACGTTCATTATGGCGCACCCGGCGCTTGCGCGTGTATCTCACAGAGCAAACGGCTCTGCCGTGCTCCACCGAAGTTCATCGGGTAGGGCACGGCCATGAACCCGCGGCGAGAATGCGTTCGCAAATACTCGCCAATATCCTCTAACAATCCTTCAGGCCGGCTCAGTTCGTGGTTCGGCGCGCCTCGTGCGCGAGGGTACGAACCATGAGGCACCTCACCCCCGACGACTTGGTCGTCCTCAGCATGAGCATTGATACGCTGCTCGCGTGCGCGCGACAGACTGAGGCGTGGTCGCGATTTCAGAATGATGGAGCAACGCTCCGTCGAACCCGACTGATCGAGCACGCGATCATCGCAACGCGCCGTAAGTTCTTTGGAGATACAGACGGCGGCAACGCAAGCGACGATATCACCAAAGCTCTCGTCATCGCTGACGGACTTCGCGACGCCGCTCAGCAATGTCACGAAGGGCAGGGAGCGCTGCACGAGCGCCTGATCGGTGGCGCTGAAACAATCGAGCGGTTGTGTCGCCCACGCGGAGGGCGGCCATGAAAGGCTGCGCTCCTCACGCGATCGAGATCGAACCTCGACGAGTCCGATCGCAGATGAATCCTGGCGCATTGGCGCCCGAGCCGCCGTGCACCGGCTGCCGGTATGCAGTGACCTGCCGCAGGCATCAACTCGCCTGCAGAGCGTTCATTCAATACATCAAGTCAGGTCGGTGGAAGGTACTGCCGGCCCTGCGTCTGCCGAGCCGCCGCCCCTACGTGCGGCTCTTTCGGAATTGATTCATGACTCGCGTCGCGTGCAACGAACCGAGTCGACTCCACGTCACCGGTTCGCAAACAGTCGCCACGCGAGTGAACGACGGCACAACTGCGTGGGAGATCACTCATGGTACCTAAGCGATCGAAAACGCCCGCCTGGCTCCGGAACGCCTGGCTCAGCAGCGCGACAGGGACATCGGTCTGGGACCTCAATCAATGTTACTTCGGAGCCGGAGCAGGCGAGCGAACTGGTGCCGCCGACCGAGGTCGATGTGTCGAGCAATGCGCCGGCCCGGCCTGCTGAGGACACAACGGTGGGGCCTCCGAGTGCCGACGATGTCACAAATGCCATCGAGTACGAGCGGGTCGAACTCATGCAGATTCAAGCGATGCTCAAGTGCCTGTACGAGGTGCTGCTATACGCCGATGACGATGATTCAGTGATGCACGCCGACGTTGCAAACGTCTGCGCGCGGCTCATTAACGAGTCCGTCAGTAGGCTGGGTGACCTGCTGATGCGCGGGGGTGGAGGCAACAGCAGTAACGAGGTCGACGAATCTGCGTCGAGCGAATCGTGCGGTTCAGAAGAATAACCGCCACGTTCTGGCGTTCCCGATCGCAGAGGGGGTGTTCGTGAGCCAGATCCCCGAAACCCTTATCAGACAGGTCAACAAACAGGAGTGATGCAAAATGGACGATACGCAAGCTCACAAAATCATTTCTGCACTCGCAGATGGCTGCGATCCCACCACAGGCGAGAAAGTTGAAGGCTCAGTTCTTCAGCATGGTGACGTGATCCGCGCGCTGCATCTTGCCGTCCGCGCGCTGGAGGAAAACACCCGGTCCAAAGCTCGAAGTAGTCGAGCCCGAGTGCCTGCGAACGCTGGTAAGCCGTGGACCGAGGAGGAAGATCGCGAGCTGCTGGAAAAGTTTGATGCTGGCCAGACCGTGGCACAGCTCGCCCACGCGCATGACAGAACGGCTGCCGGTATTCACGCGCGGCTGGTGCGGCATGGGCGCCTGCAAGGCACAGGTCCGCAGTGGCGAGGTCGCGCCGCCACTGCGGCAGTCGGCTCAATTCGTGACGAGCGCTCCGAAACATAAGCAATGCGTCGGCGCCGCTGCTGACCACTCCGGCCCGTCCCGACCAGGCTGGGGTATTTGTAATGCTGAAGAAAGTAGGAAAGTTGCAGTTGGAGGGGGCGTAGGCATCAACCGACCGGATTGATGTCGGTTGGGAATCTGCTGAACCGCTCCCAGTTCTCATCCGATATTCTGTCGCCCGGATCGTTTCGCCGATGCTATGTTGCTCTTATCTGCTTGCATGGTCGCCTTTGTCCAATCCGCACACCCCTACCGCGAGTTGACGAGTAGAATCGCCCATGACCAATCCAACCCTCGCCGCATGGCACGAACTGGTTCGATCTCGGGAAACGACGCAGCTGGCATCGCTGCTTGCCGATGATGTCGTCTTCCACTCTCCCGTGGTGCATGCGCCTCAGCTTGGCAAGGCGATTACAACCCAGTACATGTCCGCTGCATTTCAGGTCTTCTTAAATGAATCGTTCCGATACGTGCGGGAGATCGCTGGCCCGCACGATGCGGTGCTGGAATTTCAGGTCGATATCGATGGCATCGGCGTGAACGGCGTCGACATGATCCGGTGGAACGAGGCTGGCAAGATCGTGGAGTTCAAGGTGATGATTCGCCCTCTGAAGGCCATCAATCTGATCCATCAGAAAATGGCCGCGCTGCTGCAGGCAAAGCAATAGCGCCAGCAGCGCTGCGAATCGAACTGGTTCAGCCGGTCAGTGAAGATCGCCGGTATCACACCGCACCCGCACGAGGCGCGGATGGTGCAGATGGCGCGCAATCTCACCGATGCCGATGAGCCGTTTTGCGCAAACGCCTACTAGGATCGCCAGCACCCCGCCCGCGCCCCAAGCAGATTCCCGCCGGCACCCCAGCCTCAATCCCAGAAAAAAATCGAATGTTTTGAATGGTCGGGGTGAAGGGATTTCGCGCTTCCCTGCAATGTCTGTCGATTTGCGCGTGAAGTAATAAAGTAGCTGCCCCGAAGGTTGCCCACGGCGACCGATTTCAAGGCTCCCTTGCTCCATCCAGCTAATCCCTCAACAGTTGGGTGTTGCTCTACCTGGCCAATAAATCGGCGAAACTCGCTCGGACGTACAAGGGCCAGAATTCGGCAAACTCGCCGGGCCGGTGAACTTCGATCTGAATACGTCCTGGGGCACCCTATTGCGAGTCACGATCGGGAGGCTCAGGAGCCTTAGCTGCGAGGGTTAGGGAGACCCGGTTAAGAAGCTCGCCGAGAGCGGGGTTATAAGTGAGAGTTTAGGGAGCCTAAGTTGGTCGCACTGAATAGTTCGTTCTTCGGGCCGCGGCATCGATCCCGCTATAGTGTCAGAATTCTGGCGAACCTCGAGGCGGCAAGGACATCGGGCGGCGGCGTGTATCACGACAGGTCTATGCGGGACGTTCATACTAAAAGGCTCATGTTCAGATCGAATCAGTTTTGATCAGCGAATCGATGGCGCGCAACACCAAGAAATAGCTACTGATAGTGATCGCACCTGAAACTGCTGAAGATAATGCAACCTGCCGCATCGCAAGATTTCGGGTGTTCTCTGGCTCAACGCTCGGAAAATGTAACCATATGAGTTGATTAACCTTGTAATTAACCCAGCGGAACAGCAGCACATACGATATCCACTTGATCGCAGATAAGGAGACATCACCCGACTTCTGTTCCGCTGTTTGCACGACAGCAGTCGCCGCAAGGAAGCCTAGGAAGGTAAACCAGGCTTCGGCCACTACGGCATGTGCCTCGCCCGTGCCGATCTTCTTAAGTGTGTCCTCGTGCATTCTTGTTGTCTGGTGGTTGCTCGTGCGGCGCACTCAACACCACAGCATCTGCCGTTATCGTTACTACGTTTGGCGCCCGGCGGCGCCATCACCTCGGAGCATCCAAAGTGCGATCAATTAATCGAATTGGTTCATCGAAGAGGTATGAGGCTGGGTGAGGCATACACCGCACACGCCTAGCATGGTAAGGACGGGCAACCCAACAACGCACTTACGCTTCAGATTCTGTGTGAAAGACTTTTTCATACGGACCTCCATAGTTTCGGTTTGAGTTGAATTGATACTAACTACCTTACCAACAGTGAGAGTTGAACTCACCGAACGAGTGACTTTATCCTCCATCTGCGTTTCAGACACATGGTTGATTGAGCCCCCGTCCCACCCACTCACATACCCCCTCTTCAGAGTCCATCTTCGGCGCTATCCCAAGCGACTTTCGCCAATCGGCACTGAACAATGGTCGTTGTGCGACTGCAAAATCATCGTTCCTATAGCTGACTGGTGTACTTGAGCATTTAAGCCCCGGTTGAGTTGCTTGGGGCTGCGGAGTTCCAGAGAGTCCCTCGCGCAGTGACTTGAGTGCGAGTAATGACTAAACAGGCGAAAATAGCGCGGCATTCAATTCTGATTGGCCCAGGCGCATGCGCGTTGGGTGCAATGGATGAAGGGATTTCGCGCTTCCCTGCGATGTCGCTGGATTTCCGTGTGAAGTGGCTCCGAGGATCTGAGTCGTAAAGGGCATCGTATGTCCCATAAATCGGCGAAACTCGTCGGGCGGCGGCGGGTCAGCAGGGAGTGACTCGAAGACGTCCCACTACAGAGCACGAATATCGCCGGACCGATCGGCGATACTAGTGCTCCGAACTCATACGCGAGTAGCGCCGGAAAAGCGGCGAAACTCACCCGGGTCGCGCATTCTTGCCGGGAGCCGGGTCGGCGGTCTGTACGACGAAGCCCAACGGATTTCGATCACGTAGCGAGAGTGTCGCGAGGCTTGCATGCTACACGCGGCTGGCACGCTGAAGCTCGTGAACTGCGTGTGTGCGGAAGTATGGCACTCGAATCAGACGAAGCTAGAAGGCTCAAACGTAGTATTTGAAATTGTGGCGCCACCCGCCTGCCGGGAGCTCGGGATTCGAGAGTAGAATCTCTCCCACTCGATCGGAGTATTTCACTGTGATCAGCTCACGACTATGCGCGCGCTGAGCTCGACGGCATAGTCTTTGCTGCCGACGATGATGGGGCTGCCGCTATCCATGATCCAGTCGTCGGGTTCGGATCGGCTGACGGTGCCAATACTCCTCATGATGCCGATCAAGCGTTTACCGGTCTGTGGCTGCTCAAAGTATTTGATGTGCAGCGCGTAGGTACCATTGTCGAAGACCCTTGGCGTGATCTCCGCGAGCAGCCCCTCGTCCATTTGTAACGTGAACGGCGTGCCGCCGTTCACGACTTCCGTGAACGTGCTCGGCTTGGCGTTGTTCACGGCGATCTTGATCCGGACCCGCACGGCCGCCGTGACTTCTTCCACAATGGGTTTAGGCGCTTCTACCGCGGTGGGAATGTTCGGGCTCAAACCGGCCTGCGTGCGCATATGCTCGATCGACTGCTGGAGTTGCTGCAATTTATCCGCATGCAGTTGCTCGAACTGTGACAGCTGAGTCGCGGTGAGAAACGAGGCGGCCTGCTGTTGCAACTGTGTATGTGCTTCCGGCATTCGCCGCCAGACATTTTCGTTGGCCTCGATGGTCAGCAGCTGCGAGCGGTGCTGCAGCTCCTCTGGTGACGGCGCGTCGCCGCGTAAGGCGCCCAAACTCCCCAGCAAGCCAGCGCTTGAGTGATGATCCTGCAGAAACCGGCGCTGCTGAGATGCGTAGAGCAGCTCGATCAGCCGCTCCTTTTGCGTACGACTCAGCTTGTCGGGCGGCTTGAGATACTCGTCCAGCTCACGCACCTCGCGGCGCTCGCCGAGCGTCAACTGGAATTGCTCATAGCGCGCCAGCTTCTCCTGACCGAGCAGCGCGTGCAGCGCCTCCATCTGCCGGTTCTGGCGTTCCGCGAAGGATTGACGAACATTCCCTATGTCGGACTTGGAGGGCGGCGTGGAGTCTCGCAGGTGAACCGCATCGAGTTGCACCATCTGGTGATCCAGAAGCAAGTCGATGAACTTTTCGTACGTCGGGGCATCCAGCTCCAGCACGTCGGTCACATCGTAGGTCGCATCGACGATGTAGCCCCGATGCTCCACGCGTACTGCGGCCCGCTGCTGAGGATCCTGCAGGCGCTCGCGCATCTTTCGAATGTGCTCGCTAGCCTCCTCGACGGTCTTGAGCATGACACACTGAGTAGATCGCACTTCGCTTGCTCCCGAGGACAGCAGTGACGACTGCGCGCCGCTCACACCAGCGACGACGGTCGTCAACAGCAGACTGCGAACGCTTGGACAATGAAAGTGACCTCACGCGTGTCTCCGAGTGCCTCGTCCATGTCGCGAGATGTATGCGCTAGCGCATGTCGCGTGGCCTGAAGGTCGATCTGCTATCTGGCGAGGTCCGTGCCTGAGCGGAGGTTACAACCAGTCTATGTCACACCCCATGCTCCGACAAGCGCGCAGCGTGCTGTGATATTCGGCCCGCGGCTCCGTATTTCCGCTGTCCCGTTCAGCCTACTTCCGCCCCCAATCCTCGCTGAACCCGAGTAGGGCGTGTGTCGGATCTTCCAGCTTAAGCTTGGCGGGGATGGTACTGACAAGTCATTCACCCCTGCAGCCACGCTAGCGAACGGCAATTCGCCGGATCGCGTCCCGGCGAGTGGTGTACGAGTCGTGAGTTCTGATTTGGTTTGGACTCGCGCTCAGCTGACGACAGCTGACAGTCTGGCGGCCTGATTCTCGCTCAGGCTCTGCAAGCCTTCAAGCTGCATGTATCGGCGTTGCAATGACCACTCGTCGTTCTGTTCGAGCAGCAGCGCGCCGACGAGCCGCGTGATCGCTGCGTCGTTAGGAAAGATCGCAACGACGTCCGTGCGTCGCTTGATCTCCGCATTCAACCGCTCAAGTGGGTTGGTCGAGTGAATCTGTGTGCGGTGCGCCTTGGGAAAGCTCATAAAAGCCAACACATCGAGCTCGGCATCATCCATTAATACCGCGAGCTTTGGAAACTTCGCGCGCAGCTGCTTGCGCGCGCCAGAAGGGAAGGTAACGAAAACGCACTGACCATTAGTCACATCAGCAACTTACGGACTCCTCAAACAATGACGTCCCCCGCAATTCCTTCTGTTCCCCCGATTTGGCAGTGGATTTGGCACTAGCATTTGCCACCAATAAGGACTCTCTCGCGTGTGGAGTGCCCAGTCGAGCGGCGAACAGGAGAAAGCCGCATGCTGATGGTTAGTATGAGTGAGTATCGCCCCGGAAAAGCGGCGAAACTCTCAGGCTGCTCGGGGTGAAGGGATTTCGCGCTTCCCTGCGATGCCTCTGAAGTTCCGAGTGAAATAGTTTTGCCCGTGAAGAGGACCAACGTGTGGTGCGCTCCGGCCAAGCGGCGAAACTCACCGCTGTCTATAGTTGAGATTCCGCCGAACAGAGCTGGTTCCACGAAGTTTCGACCAAAATAACAGTGAAACTCTCTGGCTCTGACAGCGCTTTGCACAGAGAGGATCTACATGGGCGACTCGCGCTCATTGAGTGAATGAGTCGATGTTACAGCGTCCGGCTTGATAGCGAACCATTGCGATTGTGAGCGGTGATTCGCTGTTCTATAGCCCAGACCACTGGCCATTCGGCTAAGCACGATTGCCAGAGCACTATGCATACCAAAGTATGTAGGGAGGCGCCCGCATCACGTACTACCGCACGACGTGGTGCTTGCCGGCTGTACAAGTGCTTGGCCGCCGTTAACGACGGTTTGCAGACGATCTTTGAAGCCCGACTGGATTTCATCGACCAGGGATTCATTCTTCAGGGCTTTCGTCCTGGAACGTCGGAGCGTCCACGCGTTGCAGCGCCACCAGCGGTAGGGCCCCCTGTGCCTTCGCCGTTGTGGTGTGCTCGGCTGGGACCAACCGTTGGCCTTGTTACCTCCGAGTTCTAAGGGGCCGCAGGAGTTTTACGAGGTGCCGCTGGATTCTACGATTCTTGGCGGCGCGGTACACGTCAGTGCACTGAAATCGCTCGCGCAGCGGAGCATCTCGACTTGGCCGCCACCGACATCGCGATCGTTTCTATAACGATCACTATGTCGCGCCACCTGACAGCACGTTGTGCCAGATTGATTGCGCAACGCAGCTACAAGTTGAATTGAGAGACCTTTGCGAAGTTGGTACGCGGATTGCTTGGGAAGGCGGCTTTCGTGTTCATCTCGCAGGGGGAAGGATGATGAGCCGGTGCACTGCTCTCGAATGTTCGCCAAGCCACACAAGGTAGGGAAGTGATCGGCATAACTAAGGCGGACGGGCGCTCATGGCCGCGGTCACTCCGATGCGTATCAATGATACCTCTGCTGCTCGCGATCGTTGGTTGCGCGGCGGTTCGCCCCGGGCTCTACGATGTGGAGTTCAACGATGCGCACAAACAATGCACGAATGGTCCGTGTGTGGAGGCACTGGTTGGCACGGCCCGACGCATACAGCTGACGTGGACTGAGAACTATCGAAAATCAGCACGGGCGAGCGATTTGTACTCAGGCGCACTGATCGCTACAGGCGTGTTGGTGGCCGGTGCAACCGCGTTCTCCGGTAGTAAAGACAGCATTACGGCCTTGGCGCTGACCGCCGGGGCGATTGCCGCATCCCGCGACTACTGGGCGCGCCCTGGCCTCGATCACGTCTACGTCGCGGGCCATGAGGCGCTCACATGCTTTGTGAGTCGGGCGACCATGTTCGAAGCTTCCTATCGAACGGTTCGAAGGGATATCGAAGATCAAGCGTTATTCCTGCACGCTCGCATCGCCGAGCAGGAGGAAGCGCTCGGCAATGTGACTAACGATCAGGAGCGTGTGGTGCTGGTCGCGGCTATCGAGGCTGCACGCACGGTTCGAGCTTCGGCGTTCGCCGACATTCGCGCCTTCGACGATGCCTATCCCAGGTTGCTTGAAGTTCTGCGTGGAATCCAATACGCGGTCATCCGTCGCGTGCGGGGCAATCGAGACGTTGACTATGCATCGATTGCCGGCGGCAGGTATGTGATCACGCCTGCGGGTATCACCGAAACGCCAATGCTCACTGAGCAAGCCGCCGTAGGCCAAGCTGAGCTTATCCAGCGGCTACCAGGGGCCAGTCGGTCCGCACCGCTGCTCGCCTCCGCAACGCTTGATCTCGCGAGAAAACTGCTGGGCTGGAGCACTCGGCTGGCGGAGGCGACGCAATGTGTGAAGAAGGTCGAGTAGGACACCTATGATTACCCGCCGAACGATCACCCGAACCATCCTGATGGCTGCGGCAGGCACAAGCCTCGGGAGCCTAGCGCTGTCCGCCGACGCCCCGGTCGTCGCCGATGACCCGCTTCCGCCACTGCCCGCGAACTTGGAGCGGTTTGCGGGGGATGCTGAGTACAAAAGTTTGCAGCTTGACCCTCAGCTACTGGGCACCGCGAAGCCCTCCGAGGCGGAGTTTGCACTGGCACGCAAGATCATGGATGCAGCCCCTAAGGCGATCGCACCATGGGAGGTGGCCATGTTCTTCAGGAATGTTGGTCAGGGCGTGTGCAAAGCGGGGCAAGAGGAATGCCCTAAGGAATGGCAACCCTACGCACGCGCTTGGCCCAAGAAATATAACCCCATCATCATTGAGTTCTTTAAAGCCACGCGGACGGATCCGCTGGCCATTGATGGTGACCAGACGCACTGGTGCGCGGCATTTGCCAACTGGTGCATCGCGCGGGGGAACTCCCGAGATGGGAAGATCACGGAGGCGCAGCTAAAGATCGGTTCGCGCAGCGCCTCATCGGGTTCGTTTCGATGCTGGTTCCCCGAAACGACATCTCCTAAGAAGGGGGACCTTGCGGTGTGGGCGATCCGCGGCACCGTTAGGAAATGTAACACTGGTCCAGGTCATGTCGCGTTCTTCCTAGAACAGAAGTCGGACGGCTCCATTACCGTGGTGGGTGGCAATCAGGCCCTCTCCGGGCAGAGCGCCGTCACTCAGGCAACCTATCCGAAAGTTCGACAGACCTCGCGTGGGGTGTTGGAATTTCATTCTTTTAGAAGTGTTCCGCCGTTATGAGGGTCGCTATTGCCGCCCTGTTGTATTTCGTCGCTTGCGCGTCGGATGCTGCTGAGCGAGCGGACATCACCACTGCGGTGGGCGTAGGCGCGCGTCCAGCGATGATCAAGATCATGACTGAGGGGCCTCAGTCAGGCTGCCGCGGTAATGGTACGGCGTTCTTCATCCAGCCGGACGGTGTGGCGCTCACCGCAAGTCACGTAATTCCTTCCGATTGTGAGAATCTGACGATTCGCGCCCAGGTCGAAGGTGACGCAGGGACTTCCGCTGTGACTTTGATCCGACGCAGTGTCATCGATGGTGCCTTGATCAAGGTTGATAGCGACAAGCCGCGACACTATCTGCCGCTCAAGCGGATCGCCAAGCCTGAAGAGGTGGCGCGTCACCAAGATCAGTGGGTAACAGTCGTTGGATTCGACCTCCCCGATGAACCGCATTCATATGCCACCCCAGCGCAGATCACCGCGGTGCGCATCGAAGGTGACGAGGATCGCTGGTCGCTGTCGATGTCCGGGGCTAACCCGGGCCGAAGCGGAGGTCCAGTCATTCTCGATGATGGTTCGGTTGTTGCCGTACTTGTGGAGTTGCCGAAAATCAATCAAGCGCCGACTCAGGGGCGGGCACGTGTCATTCCTATTTCACGATTCGTAGATCTTGAAGTGCCGATGCTCGCGGTCGCTCCCCAATCGGTCTCCTCCGAAGCGCTGCGCGTGAATCTAGGTTTGCAGGCGACGCTTCCTGGCAAGCAGCCAATCGACAAGCACACAGTCGCAATGAAGGATGACGAAGTCGTAGAGCTTGGCACAGACCGCCTGAAACACCTTTCGTATGCCACACAAGGCTACAACATTCGCCGCCGTGTTACTCAAGCAGTGACGTTCAAGCCAAAGACCGGTTACAGATTCGTGCTTGAGTCCGTGAGGTTCAGCCCGCTCAGCATCAGTCCGCGAAACATCGAGCCCAAGAGTGCATGCATCGCGGGTATCAAGAAGCGTTGCTGGGAGATTGTAGATGGCGTGCTGGTCGTGCATCTGGAACTCTTCCCGGGCAACTACGACGGGGCGGACAGTTGGATAGAAGGCGAGTTGGCCACCGAGCAGGTTCGCGCCGCGAATTGATCCATGCGTTCGCGCGCATGCGCCTCAGCTCTGCCGTAAAAGGGGAAGGAACATGAAACATCTAGCGATCGGCGCCCGTGTCATGCTGGGCTTGACCGCAGCGTCATGCCTCTACTGGACATCGACGGGGCACTCACAGCAGACGGCGGGTCGGGTCGATGAGCTGACGATGGCAAAGGAGCTGAACTTGGGCACCTTTTGCCTGACGAATGTGCCTTCCGGAAGCATCAAGGTGTTGGGTACCTTCGTTGATACTGATCGAACCTGGTATCGACTGGGAATCAATGTTGCAGGAGGCGCGCAGGGGCGCGCCCGGGCATTCCTCTTTGACAAGCCGTTGAGTCGAGGTGCGGGCTTTACCTCCTGTGCCTCGCCCGGTGCCAATGTTCGCACCGTGCTCTCCGGCGCATTGAACAGCGCATCTATTCAAGCGTACTACTCCTTTGCTACCGCTACGCAGTCCGCGGCTTGGCAAGTTGAGAAGGGTGAATTGAAGGCTGAGCTCGGCAAAGTCTCGGCGCAGTTCGGAACTTTGTTTGGCGGTAAGGTCGATCCGGCGCAGCGGCTGCTTTGGGTGAACAATCCGAAGAAACTCCTCTTCGCAAACGGTGGCGCGACCAAGGAAGGCGTCATTCGTATTGAAATGACCGATATCACTTTGCAAGGCGCAAAACTGATGCTCGCCGAGAATTATTCTCCTCTGACACTCGACCTCAAGGCGATCTCTGATGTAGACCGCGAAGACAAGGGGCATGTGTCCTTCGATATGGATGTTCTCACCGGAGGCATTCAACTTGCCCGAGGCACGCTCTTTGCGGAGGGGGTCACGCTTCCCTCCGGAACGATCCACGCTTCGTATGGGCAGGTGGTCGTTCAGAGCGGGGGTGCCCAGCGGGTTTCGCTCCACGGCCGTGAATCGAGTGTGCAATTGGAACTGAGTCGGATCGATGCGCAGATCGGAGAGATCCGGCACACGCTATTTCCCGTGACAACGGTGGTGCCGCTCAAGGGCGTCACGCTTAAGGGGATCAGTGGAAAAGTGATGCCCTCCACTGATCTGGCACTACTCACTGAGCCCTCGTTTGTCGGGATGAGCGCACCTGCGGTGCAGATTGCACTCGGGGAACACAGCGAACGGCGTGCCCTGAGTGGTCAAGCGGTGCTTAAAGTGGCGGCGTTAGATGATCAAGTGATCGAAGCCGAGCTTTCCTTGAACGCTCCTGTCGTGCGGGCGACCGATTTTGTTGTCGGTGAGAATGGCATCGATCAGCTGCAACTCGCGATCAAGGGACCACGCGAGAACTCGCAGATTAGCGGCCATGCGATAGTCAGTCGCCTGCGGGCTGGATCGTTGCGCTGGTCCTCGCCCGAGAGCGGACAGAGATTGGCGGTCTCGATGAGCGGCGGCATCCATTCCGCGCTTGGGGTGCAGTTACCATTTAGCCTTGATCTTCCCACCCGATCCGGTTCTGCGCATTTCGCGCTGCCCGATGGGCGCGTCGCACTCGAAGGCAAGCTCGATCGATTCAAAGCGAGAGGCTTTCTCGCCATTGATCTGGGACAAGACGTTCCCGTCGCGCGCCTGGTCGTTGCGCCCGATTCCTTCTCGCTCGGCATGAGCGGGCAGGTCATCCATGAACCGCTGTTGTTCGGTGCCGTTCCGACGCTCGCGGCGGGCATGTCGTTGAAGATGACCGCGCCAGGCGGCTTTGAGGTCACCTCCGGGCGAGCCACCGGCAAGGTTCTGGTCGGTGTGGGTGCAGTGATAGTAAACAACAGCGAACTTGCCTTTGCGGACGGCACGAGCGGTATGAGGATCGGTGTGCCGCTACGCACGTCCGCAGACACCGCGCTCGGATTGGATCTCCACACCATGGATGTCTCTTTCGAGGCGGGCACGCTCGAAGTCGAGCAGCTCACGGCGCAGAGTGCCGGTCCCCAAACCGTCAGCATCGCAGGCATGCAGATCGCCTCGCCGCGATTGTCAATCGATCGGCTGCGAGTGGCTGCCACTGCCGGCCAGGCGCGCGTGGAGATGCGCGGGATGGCATTTGAGGCGACACAGGTGATTCACGCGGCGGACCCTTATGTGACCGCCGAGCTGACGCAACCCCTTCGGATCGCAACCGCCGAGGCGGTGCTCGGGTCGGTGCGGCAGAGCCTGCGGCTCGTTGATGGCTCTCTCAGCGACATGACGTTGCATTCGACCCGGACCGTGTTCCGCTCAGGGGATGGGTTAGATGTGCAGGGCAACAGCGCGTTGATTGAGGTGCGCAAGGTCTCAATGAACGACATCGATGCCTCGATTGCGATTGCCGACGGTGAAGTGCAACTGGATAGCAAGGGTTCGAGCTCCTCGACTCGGCTGCGCACACACTTCGATGGATTCCTGTTGGACGCGCAAGGAACCAAGGGCGCGTTGAATGGGCAAGCATCATTGAAGCTTAGCGATCTCTCCCTTGGGGTCAAAAGTCGGGTCCGCGCGGGTGACTGCGCGGAGGAGCAGCAGTGGAAGATCAGGTCATCGGTGGAACTCGGCCGCGTGCATGTCGACATGAGCATGCGCGACTCGAAGTTACATGGAGAGCTGGTTGTTCCGAGCGGCAGGTTCAATGCGCGCAACGATGGATATTCCCGCTGCGAGTTCAACAAGACGCACATTCTGGTAGAGGAGCAGCGGGGCAGGTTTGAGTATCCGTGCTTCAGGGGAATAAAGTGGTACACCTGCGATGGTTGGACCATCATCGTGCCGGAGGTCAAAGCCGTCATTCGCTGGGTGGCTGAATTACACGATCTGCAAGTATCCGGCCGCATCGCCGACACACGAATCTCCGTGCGCGGTGAGCGTGGTCTGCGTGTTTGTCCGGGAAGGATCGATCTCAATCCACCGTTGGTGGTCGCGAACTACCACCCAAACTTCAAAGAAGGTGGCTTCCTGCAGAATCTCGTGCGAGATCTGATCCGGGGAATGGCGAGCGTGTTTGAAAGTGTGATCGTGAATCTGGTGGGCACGAGTGTCAGTGCAGCCACTCATCTACGCAGCGCGCTGATTCCGGAGCAGTGCTATGGGTAAGATCGCTCATGTCGGGCTGCTTGCAGCTTTCGTGCTTCCTGCACATGCCGCGTTTGCGGATGACTCTGAGTTGTGGGTAGGCACTCTGCCTGAGCATCCCATCCTCTGCGCGAACGGAAACTCACAGAATGCAGACGATTTCCATCACGCGCTGCAGAGCTTTGCCGAGCCGCTGAGGGGCAAGATCAACTCGGTGGGATACCCCTTCGTTAGAGAGTTGTCCCTTCGACCGCTCGATTCGCAAGGATCGGAATCACGAAAAGCCGAGCTGACATGGAGAGTTTGCGCCCCGGTGCCCAGCGGCGCAGCTGAAGTGCCGGGGTTTCAAATAGAAAGCATCCCGAGCCAACAGATCGCCGCCGCTCTCTGTAAATCACCGGCAGCAAGCTGTGCGCAGCGCGTGCTCACTCTGCTGAAGATTTCCAATGAATCACCCAGGTTCGTGACACTGCGTTCGGCGCCCATCCCAGAGCATCGCATGCCGCCATCCGTGCCAGTGGAGGAAGCTCGGAGAAGGGCGCTCGAGGATCTGCTGAGTACCGAGGTCGTGCGGGTGACGAGCATGCTGCCGGCTCCTCTCGAAGGTTCCCCGCCTGTTGTGCCGGACGGGCACTTCTTACGAAAGAGTGCCCTTCGGCCCCTCTATGTCCAAAACGCGCCGTTGGTTGCTGACACCTCAACGTCAAACGAGGGTTTGGTTGTGGTCATTCCAATATCACGTGAAGAAGCGCAAGCGCTGGCTCCGTAGCCACGGCAGATCGGATCGCCCCATTGGCATCGCAGATGCCTCTTATCTTGGCGGACAAGTTTCCTAGCCGTTTGCCGACAGGGCAATTTGATGGCGGCCCCGTAAGTGGAAGCTCGAAATGCGGCTCATGACACAACCGCGTGAGTTTCGGCTGGAAAATCGGCGAAACTCACAGGCTGGTCGGGGTGACAGGATTTGAACCTGCGACCTATACGTCCCGAACGTAGCGCTCTACCAGGCTGAGCTACACCCCGAGGAAGGACTGAGCTGATCGAAATCCGGAAACTGACTTACCGACCCCATCAAGGGTCCGACTCAGTACGTCCGTTCGACCGCGAAATCAGCGAGCTCGCGCAAGGCTTGCTTGTACGCCGAGTCGGGCAATACGGAGATTGCTTCGATGGCGAGGGCGGCCTCCCGCCGCGCGAGCCGCGCAGTGTACGCAAGACCTCCGGTCGATTCAATTGCAGCGGTGATTTGTTGGAGGTGGTCGAGGCTGCCTTGCTCGATCGCCGAGCGGATTAAGGCGCGCTGGTTGTCGCTGCCGGTCCGGAGTGCATATATAAGTGGGAGGGTGGGTTTGCCTTCGGCGAGGTCGTCGCCGAGGTTCTTGCCGAGTTCGGCGCTGTTCGACTG
>Ga0247784_1000054_pt1 | contig 40800 bp, 39 predicted proteins | sample UWRJL169409R5_FD_179909 | JGI IMG/M metagenome (GOLD analysis project Ga0247784, IMG submission 179909) | Plant litter microbial communities from Arlington Agricultural Research Station in Wisconsin, United States - UWRJ-L169-409R-5 | ecosystem: Environmental > Terrestrial > Plant litter >...
TGGCCGCTGCCAAAGCACTCGCTGAATTGGTTCCGTCCGGCGAGGTGATCAACATCGTCGGCATCACACCGGAGTTGCGCGACGGCTGGGAGCTGCTCGGCACCGGCAACATCATGCAAATGATCTGGCGCACCGACGCACCGACTCCCGATGTTGATTCAAGTGACATCGCCGAGCTCGGCGCTGACGACGCTGGCGACATGCTCGCCCTCACCGCTCTCGTCTTCCCTGGCTACTTCCGCCCTCGCACTCCCGAAATGGGCGCGTACTTCGGCATTCGTCAGCACGGCCGCTTCGCCGCGATGAGCGGCGAGCGCATGAAGATGCACGGGCTGGAAGAGATCAGCGCCGTGTGCACTCATCCCGATTTCACGGGGCGCGGCTATGCGGCTCGACTTGTGAGATATGTGTCTGGAAATATGTTGGCGCGAGGGATTCGGCCGTTCCTGCATGTGAACGAGACGAATCGGAGGGCGCGGGATGTGTATGAGAGAGTGGGGTTTGAGGATAGAACGATCTTGCCGTTGTGGCTGTTGAAGCGAACTTGAGCTTGATCGCGATTCATCCAAACGATGAAATTCGCTCGCCCCGTTGACTCAGCATTGACTGTATCATCGACCTGTTCGTAGCATCGGCGCACACAATCGACCGCCATCAAGGACGATGAGCCGATGACTCGGCGTCGTCGCGGCACTTGAGGCAAGGAGTGTCCAAGTGCGTTTCGTCCTGTCGCCCGTTACCTTCCTGCTGCTCGCGCTCTACGCGTGTTTCATTTGCCCCAACGCCTTTGCGCAAGATGACATTTGCGTGAAGGATGGCGGGACGGCGGATTGTATTGGTCCGGACTTCGGCATATGGGAGCACCAGGCATCCAATGGCTTCATAACGGGTCAAGGTCTCACGGAAACAGCCGCAATCGCTGCGTACAAGCAAGCGACGTTGAATGCGATGGTGCAAGCGGGGAATATTCCGTGCGAGCTGAACCTGACCGATGAAACACCGCCGCTACCTCCCATCGGGGCCGGCGTTGGTCACACCGAAGTCGGAAACTACGGTGACGCGCTCGGCGGTTTGGGCACGTACGTGGGCATTAGCTGGTACTTGAGCGCCGAATCTGGAGCGACGCGCATCCCGCTGAAAGTCACCGGCAAATATGGCACGCAATCCAATCCAGCGTGCACTAACGACTACACCACTTACGCATACATAGAGCGCCATCGCGCAGTGTTCTGCCCCAATCCATACTGGGCAAACGGATCCGGTGTTTCAACGTCCTATTGCTGGCGGCGCAGCGACACTCCAGACACCAAGAAGGGCCTGTGCGACCACTGCCCGATGAGCGGCAATCCGACCAATCCCGCCAACGGCAACAAATATCAAGTCGAAACAGACTATGTCGGCCCCAACGGCCTGAGTCTCATTCGCTACTACAACAACCAGATGTACACGGGACAGACCTGGGCGCCTGAACGCAAGGTATTCGGGCCGAATTGGCGCTCGACTTATGAACGGAGAATTCGATTCAGCGACTCACAGCTGTTTCCCACCGCGTTCGCCGATCGCCCCGGTGGCAACACCCTGCACTTCGTGCTCGCGAACGGCCAATTCAAGGCGGATGCGGATGTGGCCGACCGACTCGCGCGACTCACAGACAATGGCGGCAACATCACTGGCTGGCAATACACCGTCGCCAGCACGGAAGAACGCGAAACTTATGACTCGCAGGGGCGGCTCCTGACCATCACCGGCCGCACCGGCATCGTTTGGACGCTCGGTTACGATTCCGACAGCCGTTTGATCTCTATCGTCGACAGCTTTGGCCGATCGCTCACCTTCGGCTATACCAGCGATGCGCTGACGTCATTCACCGACCCCGACGGCAAAGTCTATTCGTACACCCACAACGCAGTGGGCAACGTTACTTCCGTCACGTACCCCGACAGCCGTACACGCACCTATGTTTACGCCGAGACGGAACACACAGATGGCGTGATTCGTCCGTATGCGCTGACGGGCATCATCGATGAGTCAAACAGCCGGTTCTCGACCTACAAGTACAACGGTGGCGAGTGGGTGACCTCCACTGAGCATGCGGGCGGCGCGAACAAATATTCCTTCTTCTACGGAGCGGGTTACACACGAGTGACCGACTCTCTGTCGCAGGAGAGGTTCTACCATTTCACCAACATGCATGGCGTTGGCCGGAATACGTTGGTGGCAATTCCCTGCGGCGACGGATGCAATCCGAAATTGGAAGCGAAAACATACGACGCCAATGCAAATATCTCATCCCGAACCGACTTGAAAGGCAACAAGATCTGTTACGCCTACGATTTGACCCGCAATCTGGAAACAGTGCGATTGGAAGGCCTGGCGCCGGGCTTGAGCTGCCCCACCGATTTGAATTCATACACGCCGACCAGCGCAACTCGCCAGCGCAAGATCGCGACACAGTGGCATTCGACCCATCGGGTTCCCACGCAGATCGACGAGTTCGGCAAGCGCACGACTTTCACGCATGATGCAAACGGCAACGTGCTCACTCGCACCGTCACGGATCTGATCGCGACTCCGAATGTCTCACGCACCTGGATGTACGCGTACAACTCGTTTGGCAAGGTTCTGACCGAGGACGGTCCGCGCACCGATGTTTCGGACATCACCACGTACACGTACTACAGCTGCTCGACTGGTTTTCAATGCGGTCAAGTCCATACAGTCACTAACGCTGCTGGCCATGTCACGACCTACAACACATACAACGCGCATGGCCAGCCGCTCACGATCACAGATTCGAACAACGTGCTGACGACGCTCACCTACGATCTGCGCCAACGCCTGAAAACGCGCACGGTCGGCAGTGAAGTCACTTCGTTCGATTATTGGCCCACTGGTTTGCTCAAGAAGGCCACCCTGCCGGACGGCAGCTACGTCGAGTACACCTACGATGCCGCGCATCGGTTGACCGACATCAACGATGCGGACGGCAACCACATCCACTACGCGCTGGATGCGATGGGCAATCGCACGAAAGAAGAGTTCTTCGATCCTTCGTCGAGCACTCCCGCACAGATACGACAGCGGGTGTTCAACACACTGAACCGCCTGGAACAGGAGATTGGCGCAGTCGATCCCAATCCCAACCCATTGCCGAATCTCGCTGATGTCACGACGACGTACGTCTACGACGACAACGGCAATCAAACCAACATCAACGCGCCGCTCGGCCGCAACTCGGTGCAAGGCTACGACGAGCTCAATCGTTTGACGCAAGTCGCCGATCCACTCGCAGGCGTCACGAACTACGACTACAACGCCTTGGATCAGCTGGTCAAAGTGACCGACCCGAGGAGGCTCATCACGTCTTATCAGTACAGCGTGCTCGGCGACCTGAAACAGCAAACCAGCCCGGACACCGGCATCACCACGAATACGTACGACAGCGGCGGTAATCTCAAGACCAGCACCGATGCACGCAACGTCGTCACAACCTACACGTACGACGAGTTGGACCGCGTCTCCACCGCGTCATTCGCAGCCGGCGGCACGGCCGATCAAGTAATCACGTACTCGTATGATGCCGGAACGAATGGCAAAGGCCGACTTACCGGCACCTCCGATGCCAATCATTCCCTCGCCTGGACCTACGACGATCAGGGTCGCACCTTGACTGCAACTCAGACCGTCGGCTCCGTGAGCCGCACCACGAGCTACTCGTACCTTAACGGCCTGCGCCAAAGCGTCACGACACCGTCCGGCCAGATCATCTCTTACGGCTACACGAACGGCAAAGTCACAAGTGTCAGCGTGAATGGCACCGTGCTGATCTCGAACGTGTTGTACGAGCCGTTCGGTCCTGTGCGGCAATGGACCTGGGGCAATGGCACGCTATCCGTTCGTACATTCGACCAAGACGGCAAGCTCACACAGATCGACAGCGCAGGCCTCAAGACCTACTACTATGACGAAGCCGCCCGCATCGACCACATTACAGATGAAAACAACGCAGCTCTAACCTGGGGTTACACATACGACGAGCGCGATTACCTCACTAGCGCATCCAAGACCGGCACCACGCTCGGTTACGAATACGATGAAAACGGCAATCGCAAAACTCAGACGGGATCGAACGCATCGACGTTCGCGAACGACCTCAACAGCAATCGCCTGAACGGCATTACCGGCGCACTCACGCGCACGTACAGCTACGACAATGCGGGCAACACGACGAGCTACGACGGCATCATATTCACGTATAACAACCGTGGGCGGATGAAGAGTTCGACAAGGAATGGCGTCACGACGAACTACACGTACAACGCGTTGGGCCAGCTCATCAAGAAAGGCACGTCAGCGCTGTATTACTACGACGATGCGGGTCACGTCCTCAGCGTCTACAGCAGCACCGGCACCCTGACTGAGGAAATTGTATGGCTAGGTGGCATTCCGCTCGCAACGCTGCGGCCAAAGGCGGGCGGCGGAGTTGATATCTATTACATCCACAGCGATCATTTGAGCGCACCGCGAGTCGTCACGGATGCAGGTAACAACGTGCGTTGGAAATGGGACTCAGATCCCTATGGCGTCGGAGCGCCGAACGACAATCCGTCTGGCATTGGCGTTTTCGCATTCCACCTGCGATTTCCGGGACAGATTTACTTCGCGGAAACTGGGCTGCACTACAACTACTTCAGGGACTATGACCCGAGCACCGGAAGGTATATCCAGAGTGATCCGATTGGGCCGGAAGGTGGGATCAACACGTACTCATACACCGAAGGGAATCCTGTCAGCAGCAGCGACCCATATGGACTAAGTACGCTCGTACTCTGGCGGCCTTTTATAGGGCAGATGGAGATGGTGAGGCCAAGCGCTTCAACCCTGGATCCGGCGATGATCTTCCCGGATACTGGGCAACCCAATGATCCATCTAGTCAGAAATGTCTTGCGCTGCTGGCAAAGATCGAGAATCTTAGGAAAGAGGTATATGAGAAGCGGATTCCCGATTTGCAGGCGAATCCTGGAAATCTCCCTGAGAGAATTGCCCCAGGTGAGCGGTTATCCGAAACGGTACGGGGTCATCGAAAGCTACTGAATCGCCAAGCTAGGCGCTTGCGTGAGCTTGAAGATCGTTACCAAGATGAGTGTTCTCCTCGGTGCTGATGAAATGTCGAGTATGTTTCAAGAGAGGTTGACCGAATATCGAGAGCTGCTGTTGGCATGCAAGGGCCGCCAATGCGAGAAGGTTTTCCAGCAGGTTGCCGATCGATATGAAGATGATCTACTGGAGCTCGAAGGGTTCCCGGACAACTATTTCAAGTTGGTGATCGATTTGCTGTCGGACGACAGTTTGTATTCGAAGCCTGGTGTTTGGAATTTTCTGTTGGTGCTCGGAACTGAGCAAGGAAGATTGCAGCCTGCGCATTACGATGCTCTCGCTGAGTGCATCGTTCTCAACTATGAAAGATACTCGAACACGGCTTTGTGTGTGGCTGTTTGCGATTTCATTGCTAGAAACTACCCCGCAGCCAAGGCGAAAGAAGTGTTTAGTCGGCTCGCTGCGGTAGAGGAGAAGAAGCCCGAGGCATTGCATGGCTTCGTTAAAGACGGCCTAAGAATCCTGGCTGCTGAAGAGCGGCGCGTGTCGACCTCGCACTAGAAGGAACGAGTGCAAGGCACCCATCAACTACGCTATCCGATGATCTTACCGATCATCTCTTTGAGCTGTTGCTGATCGCGTTGAGAGAGCCTGCCGAGGGTCTTGATGACGAGCGCTTGTTCGAGGGTGGCGAGCACGGGCTTGATGGCGGAGGGCTTGATCAATCTTGCCGCCTGCCAGTCCTGCACCAAGACCTCACCGAAGGTGCCGCTGCCGCGAAAGGGGGAAAAGGGGACAGATTTATTTTCTTTGTGCTTCTTCAGTCTTCTTGACGGAGATTGGTCGCCCGGGTGGCCGACTTAGGATCCGCGTTCCGGTCGCTTGTTCGATTTCGGTGATAAAGGTGTCTGAGCCTGTTAGTTGATTTCGTTGCACGGCGGTTCGAAGGAATTCGAGTTGAAGTTGGGGAATGCCGTACGTGACGAATTCACGGTATCGTTGTTGCCGCTGTTCGACGATCGGTGCGAGAGCGAGAAAGCATGGATCAGGATCCAACCATGGACAGTCGCAGAGACCTGTCCCTGCTCGGTAGCTGGACCATGCATACTCTTCTGGCCGCGCAACCATGTGGGCCCGCACGGGATTAAGGTCGATATAGCGCGCGCAGGCCAATAGGTAGGTGTTCGATTCAATGGGAAAGCACTTGAATCGACCTTCCCATGACGTGCCCGTCCGTCGTTTAAAATGATTCAGGCGCGGGGTATGCCGGCCTGCCAGCCGTTTCATGAGCAAGCTGAGACTGGTCGCGTTGTTGCCGGGGTTGACGATCAGGTGCACGTGATTCGTCACTAGGCAATACGCGTAGATTTGCACGCCCAGTTTCTCTCGGAACTCGCCGAGCGTTGCGAGGTATGAGGACCGGTCTTCTTCCGTGAAGAACACGGTTTGGCGATTGTGGCCACGCTGAACGATATGATGTGGGTATCCGGGAGCAATGACTCGACCACGCCTTGGCATTCTTCGGTACCTCCGACAGACGAAGGCGCAGAGTTTGAGCGACAGAGGGCAGACTGGGAGGTCAATAGGTTCGGCGATTCCTCAGAAATGGTCAGCATCATGGCGTGCTGCGTAAATAAATCTGTCCCCTTTTTCCTGCTTTTTCCTGCGCTCTTCCATTTTCCGGAGACGCATCTCCGGATATCGCTTCGTCACTCTCCGGAGCGGTGAGTTTTCCGGAGCTATTCGACACCGGTCCGGAAACGACTGGGCATTTCCGTGCTCGATTGCACACTAGAGAGTCCGCATAGAAAGTACCATGGACGCCTGCTCTGAGCGTTGGCGGACTATGAGTGTTTGGAAGCTAATCCCAAGTTTGAGGCCGGGATTCATCATCGGCTTCATCGTGACATGGAATCTGATCATGGGCTTCGGCGTCCATCTCAACGGTGGCTTCGGTCCATTCAGCAACTTGTCTTCATTGTTTGTCGCGGCATTCGGAACGACCGCCGTGGCGATCATATTCATTGGCGCGATTTACCGGCCCGCCGTCAGGACAATCGTTTTACGACCCTCGGCGAGGCTTTCAGATGCGAGGCCCGGGCTAATGTTCCTTGGCCTACTCGGTGGTCTGCTCACAGTCCTGACGTTGCTATCCGCAATGCAAATACGCGGTCTATAACTGTCTGCGCTAGTCCGCTTTCTAAGTCGGTAAGGGAGAGGGTCGAAAACGGCCTGACTGATTGCCACATCAATAACTTACGGATTGTCGAACAATGATGTCCCCGCAATCCCCCTTTTTATCCCCCCGCTTTGGCAATGGATTTGGCAATGAGAAGCCCCCCAGCCCAATTCAGCGGATCAGAACTGAGATATCGGAGTGTCCGGCGTCAACGTGAGTACGGCATTCCCATGCGTGGCGCTCGTGAGCAACCGAGCACGGGCCGGCGAGTATCGCCGGAAAAGAAGGCGATACTGGCCGAGCCGCATTCGGCAGTGAGGCAGTGATTCAGAGAACGACCGAGCACGCACGGCCGAATGTGCGGGCCGCAGGTGCAAATGGGTGACTCGATTTCTCTTGTTCCTGCGATAAACGTGATGAGAGGCTGAAAAGGACCGGGCAAGCCGGCCAGGAGGGGTGAGCTTTAAGAGTTATCGAGTTTGGCGGAAATTCAGAGGTTTGAGCTTGCCGTTTTTCGGATATGCATTGGCAGGCTCCGCGTAGCTACTAGCTCGGGCGGTGGATTTTCCGGAGCTATTCAGCAGCCTTTGTGCACCCGCCACGAATAGTAGTTGTGTCCGCCGCTGCCTCTCGATCAAGCAGGGTCGGCAGGCTAGGCTCGATCGCTGCCTCGTCAGCGTTCTCGCTCGCCACACCACCTCAGCCATCTTCGAGGGTTTCAAGATAGGCGCGAAACATGGTGGCCATGGCCTCGGCATAGAGCGCAATCTCTTTAGGTGTTCTAGGACTCTCCGAAAAATTCTTGCCCACTGCGCTGAGTGTTCTAGTGATCAGGTCGCCAGCCAATGCAAGCGTTGCCTCGGAAGCCCTGGGGAGCACCTCCCGCATGAAGGCCTGGATCGTTTTTCGTCCCGATGCTCTCGACTCCTGTGCTTCGGGTGCATCACGATAGAAAGGAGCGGCATCGCTGAGCGCCGTCCGCATCCTGGCCTCATCACATTCGGAGCGGATGAATGCGTGGACGAGGCGGCGCAGCCGCTCGGGTGGGGAATTGCGCGAGTCTTCGAGGATCCGTCGCAACAACTCATTCGTTTGCTGCCACTCGTCTGTTTGCAGTCGGAATAGGATCGCGGCCTTGTTCGGAAAATATTGATACAGCGATCCGACACTGACACCGGCCTTCTCGGCAACCCGCGCCATGGTGAAGCGCTGCGCCCCTTCTTTTTCCAGAACCTGAATAGCAGCTTGCAAGGTGATGGCAACGAGCTCGGTGGAACGCGCTTGTTGTGGCTGCTTTCTCGGAGAAATTGCAGGTTTTCGGCGGCGGGTCATAGGCCCCTCACAATGCGACTACAAAACATGACGAATTCATCGCATTCTACTCCGGCCTGAGGATGAGTACACGTTCGACCGGAGACCCGATGAACACCCTGAATACTGCCCCGCTTGCACCCTTGTTGAATCGCTTGTTTGAGCAGGCCGATGCGGCCTCGCCGTGGGGAAGTCCTGCGATTGCCGAGCTTTCCATCGAAGAGCGCGCTCGGTTGATGAGCAGCAAGACCGACTACGTCGACTTCTATGCTCGCCTGAAGGATCTTCCTCTGGCAGTCTCTCGGCAGACCGGCGTGCTGCTTTATATGTTGGCTCGAAGCTCTCGGGCACGGACCATCGTCGAGTTCGGAACATCGTTCGGCATCTCTACGCTGCACCTCGCAGCCGCTCTGCGTGACAATGGCGGTGGTCAGCTGATCACAAGCGAGTTCGAGCCGACCAAGGTGACGCGGGCGCGGAACAATCTCGTCGACGCCGGTCTCAGCGACTTGGTCGAGATTCGACAGGGAGACGCCTTGCAGACGCTGAGCGTTGATCTTCCCAAGACAATCGATCTGCTGCTACTCGACGGAGCCAAGGCGCTTTATCCCGAGATTCTGGCTTTGGTGGAGAGCCGGCTCAGACCGGGCGCACTCATCGTTGCCGACAATGCGGGTTACAGCCCCGACTATCTGGCGCGAGTGAGGGCGCCCGCTGTGGGTTATATGTCGATTCCGTTCGACGATGACGTCGAGCTTTCGATCCGCATCGGCTAAAGCAAATCCCGTTGGGACACCAGATGCAACGTAGTCACCTGACGACGGAATTTTCAGACACTCCGGCTCTCCTCGGCGGCCTTGTTTGCGCATCGATTCCTTGGCTTCGAGATGGATTTGGTGTGAGCGATCCAAATCGCGTCACATTTGTCACTCCTGCCGGCGAACAGGTGGGCTGTACATTCGATTCCGCGCCGCCGAGAACCGCCACTCTCCAATCGCGGCACCCACGGAGTCACGTCATGTGTCCTGCATGCATCACCACGGCCGCAGTCATCGCAGCAACCAGCTCTTCGGGAGTCGGCGTGCTCGGATTCTTTGCTGCGAGGTTCGATTGGTGGCGACGCTTGCGTCGTCGCAACGCATCCGAATTCACGGACGCGACGCCGAAATCGCGCGAGTAGCGTTCCCGCTGGGGATCCGGAGTCCAGTCGTTTGGTGCGTTGGATTCCGCTCTGCGAGCACTCCGGCCCCTCCCTCGACATCGAGAGAAGGGCCGTGATGTTCTTATTTAATGATGTGCTCACGCATTAGCTTCTCCGCGCGTTCGCGGATAGCAGGGCTCGGCTGCTCTGTGTTTGATGTCTCAGCCGGGCAGAACTGATCGGTCGAAGGAAATGTGCCGTACGCGAGATACGCGTTGGCAGCATCGTTCACGCAGGCATTCACGGGGAACAGTGCATACGCTGTGTGTCCGCCCTGGTCCACCGTGATCAGTCGCGCTCGATCGCCCAGGGCCTCGCGCATGCCGTAACCTCCTTCGAGTGGAGTCACCGGATCTCGCAGGTTTTGCAGGAGCAAGATGTTTTGCGGTCCCGATGCGTGGATGGTGACTGGGGGTTCGATAGGGTTCGTTGGCCAGAACGCGCAAGCCCAGATGTTCGAGCCCAGCGTGCCGAACATTGGATGTCTTCGGCGGTCGGCGTTCCACTCGCGTCGATAGCGCTGCACGTCGCGCGACCAGGCGACGTCATCACAAAGGATTGCAAGACCGGACATTGCCGCGTTGTCGGCGGGAACTTCCACCAGTGCCGCGGCGGAGCGAGCAAGCTTCAGTTCGGGCACATTGCTCGACGCTTCGTTGATCTGTTGCCACAGTTCAGCCAGCCCGGGAAAGTTACCATCGAAGTACAACCCGGCCAGCGTCTGGACACGAAACATCGGTCCATTCAAGACCACCTCGCCGATCGTCTGCGGACTCTCTTCCAGCTTCGCGAGAAGCTTGAAGAACATGTCGCGCACCTCGGTGGGTGTACTGCCGAGATGATATGTTTCGTCGTGAGCGGCTGCGAACTCAGCGAAGTCGCCGAAGCGAATTTCAGCGGCGGCTCCCCAAGATCGGAACTGTTCACGCCAGACCCAACCCGGATGCACATTGCTATCGAGCACGATTCGATCAGTGCGATCGGGGAAGAGCGAGGCATACACCGCGCCAAGTTCGGTGCCGTAGGAGTAGGCGAGATATGAGGCTTTCTGTTCGCCTAGTGCCTCGCGAATGCGATCTAGATCGCGAGCCGTGTTCGCTGTAGTGATGAATGGTAGGAAACGTTTCGAGGTTGCTTCACATGCCTCGGCAACTTTTTTCATGAACGCAGCGGTGGCTTCGAAGCCGCCCTGCTGTTCCAGTGGCGGCGTCGTCTGGGTAGCGTCTTGTGCGCTCAAGCCGCAGGTGAGCGGCGTGCTGGTGCCGACGAAACGCGGATCGATACCGATGATGTCATAGCGCTCTAGCACCGCTGGCGCCAAGCCCGATGCCAATATAAGCGGCAGTTCAAGGCCCGCGCCGCCCGGTCCACCAATATTCGTAAGCAGAATGCCCCGGCGCAACTCAGGACGCGCGGCCTTCAATCTGGATATCTCAATACTGATCGTTTCACCGTCCGGTGATCGGTAGTCGAGTGGCACGGCCAGGGTGCCGCATTCGAGCGGCGGAGACCCTGGCGGCAGAGGGTGGCACTCGTGCCATTGGATTTGAGGTGGAATTTCCTGCGCGCGAACGGCAGTTGTTAGTTGCAGGGACGCGATGCCGACGATCGTCATCAAAGCGGTCGATACGGCAGTGCCACGTTTGGATCTCGAACTTTCCCCGGGGCGCCAGCGCGGCGTCGCGATTGCCGATGAGCGGTTTCTCATGAACACGAGGTCTCTCTCCTTGATGCGAGGTGGGATCGGCGGCCCTACCGTGATCGCAGCCATCACAGCCGCTACCACGTTCGCCGACATGGCCGAACGCCGAGAGTAGGATAGAGTTCCCAATCAGGACAAAATTCTCTAATTGGGATTGTCAGGCGTAGTCAGCGTCCTTGTCGGATCCGCCTGATTACCATTCCGTGCGCAGAGGGTGAGAGTGAGAAGCACCAATATGCGATGTTTGATTCAGTATGCGACTGCAAGCAAAGCGAATGCCGGTGCGACGATCGCTTTATGGCGGCGACTGCCGTCGCTTCACCAGGAACGAATCAAGGCTGTTTGCAAACGTCTGACGGTCTCGCTGATTTAGCGCGCTGGGCCCGCCGGTAGGAACACCGCTGCCGCGCAGCTCGTCCATGAAGTTTCGCATCGACAGCCGCTCGCGAATGTTGTCCTTCGTATACAACTCGCCGCGCGGGTTCAAAGCATGCGCGCTGTTGTCAATTGCCGCGGCGGCCAACGGAATATCGGCGGTAATGACGAGGTCTTCCGGCCTGAGCAGTTCAATGATGCGCTTGTCTGCAACGTCGAACCCGGCCGGCACCTGTACCATGCGCAGGTATGGGGAAGCCGGGAGCCGTAACGCTTGGTTCGCGACAAATGTGACCTGCACACGCTCGCGCTCGGCGGCACGAAACAAGATGTCCTTGATCGCGCCTGGGCAGGCGTCTGCATCGACCCATATCTGCATTGAATGCCTCAGCTATTTTTATCACTTCGCCTTTGCGCTTGCGCATGCACTGCATAAGCTCAAACTTGCTCGATCGTGGTGTGCACCGTTTAGCCAGTGGGTGCAGCGAGTGCAGTGTACCCAACTCGTCCCAATAGTCATCTACGGCGTCCGAGAGCATTTGGCGGCGGGCGGCAGTATCACTTCGGTTCTAACACTTACGGCGGAAGTGGAAACACTCAATGCCAAACCCTTCGCGGAAGTAGAAGCGATGCGCCTGCTCCCGGGTGACTCGGGATATCAGCTGAATCTCGCTACACCCAGCCGCATGGGCTTCCTCCTTGAGACGTTCGAGCATGCGCCGGCCATACCCGCCTGAGCGGCTCTGTTCATCCACGACGAGATCATCCACGTAGAGCAAGGCGCCACAATAGAGCATACGCATGATTCTGTAGGTCGCGACCGCTTTGACCTGGCCATGCGTCGAGAGAGAAAGCAGCTTCAGCCCCTCGCTAGCCATGAGGCTGCGAATGGACCGGACATACTCCGACTCAACCAAGTGAGGCCTGAGCTGGCGCATGACCTCGAAAGTGTCGGCAATCTGCTTGTCGGTCTCTGCGTGCCCCAATTCAACTGTCATATGAGTCTCCAAAAACTAACGTGAGAATGGACCGATCTAGGCATAGCGGCTCACCACTGCCTGCCCGCGCACCGTCACGATGCTTGGACAAGAGTGGGCAGGTTCAAGACTGGGCGAGGAGCTTTGGAACCTCGCTTGCCAGCGCATCGACTGCGACTCGCACTCTCAGCGGCAGGTAATGCATCCGCGGCCAGACGGCATGGATCTCCGTCGCCACCACTTGATCGCTGTTCATGATCATGGCCAGGCGGCCCGCGGCCACTTCCGGGCCGCTCAGCCAGCAAGGCAGCCAAGCGAGGCCGGCGCCGGCAATGGCAGCGTCGGCGATCGCTTGCAGATCGTCGAAGCCGAGCCGGCTGCGCAGTTGAGCGTCGACGCTGCCGCCGGAGCCGCTGTGTACGCGCCAAGGTACCGGCCGCCCGCCGCTCACGTATTGAATGCCGGTGTGATCTTGCAGCTCCCGCGCCGTGCGCGGTCGACCGTGTTGCTTTATATATTCAGGGGCAGCGCAAATTCCCATACGCTGCGCGCCCAGACGTCGCGCGACTAGATGCGAGCTGTCGGGAAGGGTGCCGATGCGAATCGCCAGATCGAATCCCTCTTGCACCAGATCGAGCACGCGGTCGACAAAGCTCATCTCCAGCTGAAGCCCCGGATAGCGCCGGCTGAGATCGAGCATGATCGGAGCTATACAGCGCCTGCCGAACAACACGGGTGCGGTGATTCGCAACTTGCCCATGGGCGCGCTGCGTCCGTTTTCAAACGATTCCTCTGCCGCGTCCAACTCGGCAAGCGCACGAGCGCAGCGCTCGTAATACGCGCTGCCGTCCTCGGTGAGGCTTTGTTTGCGGGTGGTGCGATGGAACAATCGAACTTTCAAGCGCTGTTCCAATTTGGCAATCGTTTTTGCGACCGCCGAGCGCGTGACCGCCAGCCGTTGCGCGGCGAGGGCGAAGCTGCCGGCCTCGACGACGGCCACGAACGTGGCCACCCCATTCAAGCGCTCATTCACTATTGCATCCTTCCAGGCGCCAATGCACGGACGATTTGTCCCCAATGCAGTGATCGGCGCGTCGATATCGTAGCAACCCACGACGTCGCGCGTCGTTCACTGAAGGAATCCTCATGAAGGCTTACACACTCCCTCCAGGCGCTGGCATCTCCGCGCTGAAGCTCGTCAATCTACCAACGCCGGTTCCGTCCGCCGGCGAGGTGCTCGTCCAGACCCACGCGGCCTCGCTCAACTATCGCGATTTAATGTACGCACGAGGCGATTACATCAATCTGAAAGATGAGCCGCTGGTCCCGCTGGGGGACGGCGCGGGTCAGGTCGTTGCGGTCGGTCCACGTGTCACTCGCTTCAAACCCGGTGATCGCGTCATCCACAGCTACTTTCCGGGTTGGATCGATGGCGTGCCGGATCCTGAAAAGACGGCTGTATCGTTCGGCACCCATATCAACGGAGTACTCGCCGAATCTTTCATCGCACCCGAGAGCGCATTGGTATCAATTCCTACGCACCTGAGCTACGCGGAGGCAGCGACCCTGTCGTGCGCGGGTACCACGGCATGGAATGCGTTGTTCATCGACGGAGATCTCAAGCCCGGTGCCACGGTGCTGTTGCAAGGTACGGGAGGTGTTTCCATCATCGCTCTGCAACTGGCCAAGGCTGCGGGCCTGCGTGTGATCATCACCTCATCCAGCGATGAGAAGCTGGCGCGAGCCCGTGAACTCGGCGCCGATGCAGTGATCAACTACACAAACATTCCCGAGTGGCAGCAAGAAGTGCGACGGCTTACCCACGGTCAAGGCGTCGATCTGACGGTCGAAGTCGGCGGTGCCGGCACGTTGCGCCGATCGATCGAGGCCACTCGCATGGGCGGTATCGTTGCCGTGATCGGCGGCCTCGTCGGCTTTGGGGACACCGTCATAGAGCCGATCGCATTGATTCGAAACATCGTGCGCTTGAGCGGCATCCTGGTCGGCAGTCGCAGTATGCTGGAAGATCTCTGTCGATTTGTGAGTGCCACGGGCATCCGTCCCATTATCGATCGCGAGTTCCCTTTTGCATCGGCGCCGCTCGCTTACGAGCATCTGAAGGCCGGCCGGCATTTCGGCAAAGTCATCGTGCGCGTCGAGCGAGATACTGATACTGCCTGAGGTCGAGCGCTTGACGTTCAGAGACGCCGACGGTTCCGCGCTGATTGAAGAGTATCGGGGCGCCGGCACAAACCTAGAAGTTCTATGAGACGTTTGGTCCTAGTATGAGGATCGTAATAGCCATGCCCCTCCGGAACATTATGGAATTGATGCTACGGTCGCATCAATCCCGAAGCGAGGTACCTCCGAGTTTCGAAGTTCGGCCTGTCATGATTGCATTCAATGTGGAACCGGCTATGCTTCTATGCAGGTGCCGCCCACGCCTCCTCCCTCCATCGGAAAGTATTTCTCATACCGGGCGAAGTTGACCGTGTATGGCCATCTGTTCGAGCACGACGCATAAGGAGGGGCTGCGGCACAAGCTCGCATGGGAGGTTCCGTACATGAAGCTGTCAGCGCCCATTTTTCATCTAAAGCGCAAGGCAAAGCTTTTATCCCGTAAAGAGAAGATTCCACTTCACGAAGCGCTTGATCGCGTCGCGGAAGCAGAGGGCTTTCGCAAGTGGAGCCTGCTGTCCGCCACAGCCTCTGGGGCGATCGCTGGCGGAGAGTTAATCAATCAATTCTGCCCTGGTGAGATGGTGCTACTCGGCTCCCGCCCTGGGCATGGCAAGACCGTGATGGGCCTTGGACTGCTGGTAGAAGCCATGAAAGCAGGAAGGCGGGCGGTGTTCTTCACTCTGGAGTACTCAACCCAGGATGTAACGAACCTCCTCCGCGCTGTTGGTGTTCGGCAGGGGCAATTCGACACCTTGCTGGAGTTCGACTGCTCCGATGAAATCAGCGCTGAGTTCATCATAAAGAGAATGGGCGACGCCCGGTACGGCACCGTTGCTGTGATCGATTACCTGCAGTTGCTTGATCAGCACCGACAGAAGCCGCCGCTCATGGATCAGATTCTCGCGCTAAAAGCATTTGCGCAGGAAAAAGGCTTGATCTTCATTTTTCTATCGCAAATCGACCGATCGTACGATTCTTCGACGAAGTCTATTCCCGATCTGCAGGATGTGAGATTGCCGAACCCGCTGAATTTGAGTCTGTTCAATAAGACCTGCTTTTTGCACGCGGGCGAAGTTCGGCTCCGAACCGTTAGCTGACCTGTGTGGCGAATTCGAATTTATCGCATAGATGTTGCGACGGTCCAAGCCTTGCGCCGCCGACTCGAAATGTTGGCATGACTGGATGCGTGATCTTCGTGAATGAGCCAGTCTTTTTATCTATCCGCGGAATCCGTGGTCGCGTGCAAACACAATGGCCTGTGCACGTGACCACACGCCCAGCTTGTCGAACAGATTGGAGGTGTGGTTTCGCACCGTCTTCTCGCTGATGTTAAGTTGCGAAGCGATCTCCACGTTGCTCAGACCACCAGCGATCAGCACTAGTACTTCGCGCTCGCGAGCTGACAGACCGTTGAATACTGTGGTGCCGGCAGATTGCTCGGGGCGTGCGAATGCCAGCACTGCCTCCTTGAATCTGGTCCATGCCGGCTCGTGTTCGAGCAGGACATGGTTGCGCGAATCCAACTCGATGATCTCGCTGCCGGGAATGCCGGCGGCCAATAGTCGGCCTTCTGCCAATGGACACACCGCATCCTCCCTTGCGTGCATCACGAGAGTCGGCGCTCGGACTGACGAAAGCACACCTCGAACATCTACGTGCCCGCGCGCCGCGAGAAGGTGAGCGAAGATCTCGCCGCGCGTCGTCTTCAGGCATAAATCGTTCCACCACGTCAGCTGCTGAGATGTACCGCCGGGAATGAAGCGGGACGTGAATACCTGGCGAAAGGTCGGGTTATCGCTGCCCCAGGCCACGCGCGCGAGATCGGACATCGCACGGAAAGCGTCCTCGGCCTTGGAATCGTTGCGGTGGAAGACGCCTCGCGAGTAACCGCCGTATAGAATCATTCCCGCGACGCGTTCCGGATGCCTGACTGCATATTGCACGCAGGTGGCCGCTCCTTGGGAAATGCCGAGCAGGATAACGGGGCCCTGCGGCTGAGCGGCGTCGATAACGGTCTCCAGATCGGTCGCCCATTGATCGAGCGTCAGATCCATCGGCCGCCACTCGCTCATGCCACAGCCGCGCTCATCGTATCGGATGAAATGAAAGTGGTTCGAGAAAAATTCCAGCCAGTGTTTCCACACCGGACTGTGCCACTCGAATTCCAGGTGCGTTAGCCAGTTTGCGGCCTTGACGAGGGCGGGCCCTTGCCCGGATTGGGCATACGCGAGCTGCGTCCCATCGAACGCCGTCGCATATCGGATCTGTTGTCGCAACGTCTTCATGCCGGGTCGGTTCGTCATCGGGACATTCGTCTCATCCCCCCGTAGCGGAATTCTAGTGCAATCGGGACAAAGCGCCCATGGTCGATCGCGCGTCGGCGACGCATGCTGTTGCCCACTGAAGGGAGAGGCACCATGTTGAAGCGTTTGCTGTACTTCGCCTACGGACTTTTGGCGTACCTGACTTGCCTTGGGACCTTGCTGTACGCCGTCGCGTTCGTCGGCGGCTTTATCGTCCCGCGTCGACTCGACGCGGGACTACAAGGCTCGCTGCTCGAAGCAGTGATCATCGACTGTGGGCTGCTCACGGTATTCGCCTTACAACACAGTGTCATGGCCAGACGCTGGTTCAAGCAGTGGTGGACTCAGGTCGTACCTTGGGCGATCGAGCGCTCAACCTACGTGCTGTGCGCCAGTCTCGCGCTGCTGCTCTTATTCTGGCAATGGCGTCCGATCGGGATTCCGATCTGGACCGTAGAGAACGACGTCCTGCGCCTCGCGGTGTGGGCCTTGTTCGCGACTGGTTGGGGCACGGTGCTGGTGGTCACGTTCCTCATCAACCACTTCGATCTGTTTGGCTTGCGCCAGGTGTGGTTGCCGCTGATGGGCCGCCCCTACACGCCGGTGAGTTTTCGAACGCCTCTGCCTTACCGCTACGTCCGTCATCCCCTTTACTTCGGAATGTTGCTCGCATTCTGGATGACACCGACGATGACGCTGGCGCATTTGCTGTTCGCAGTGGCGACAACTGTTTACATCGTGATTGCGATTCAGTTCGAGGAGCGCGACCTCGTTGCCGAACACGGCACACGCTATTCGGAATATCGCCGCAAGGTTCCCATGTTATTGCCGGCATTACGTGCCAAGAGGGTCTCATGAATATTCGAAGACTTGTGATGTATGCGCGTTCCTGCGCGCTCGGCGTGCTCACGGCGTCAGCTGCGTCATCGCCCTCAGCGCTCGCAGACGAGAGCGTTGCCAAACATCACTCACCGGACCCCGCAAAAGGTCGGTCGGCCGAGCTGATCAGGATCGTGCGCGAAGCCACGGCACGCTTTCGCGATTCGACAGCCGCTGAAGCGGAAGGTTATAAACTACAATTTGGGTGCGTGACCGGCCCGGATGTGGGGGCCATGGGCCTGCACTACGTCAACTTGCCATTGGTGGGAGACGGCGAACTGGACGCCTCGCGTCCGGAAATCGTGATCTACGAACCGCTGCCGAATGGCCGCCTGCGACTCACCGGTGCGGACTTCCTGGTACTTGCGGCCGACTGGGATGCAAGGCACTCCGCGCCGCCGCAGCTCGAGGGTCAGCTGTTTCATCTGTTCGAGAGTCCCAATCGGTTCGGTTTGCCGGCGTTCTACACGCTGCATGTCTGGGCATGGAAGGACAATCCAAGCGGTGCGTTTGTGAACTGGCACCCGAACGTTTCCTGCGACAGTTTCTCGGATTGAGTTGCTCGGCCGTTACGTCAGTCGCACAACCCTGAACCCGGTTGTCGATGGCGGCATCTTCCCGGCCGAATTGGATGAATCGATACGGCGGCTGGGGCTGCGAGTGTTGATGAGTTCGCCTCGCAGTCCTGAAGCAGAATGCCATCTGCGAATGCGTCATCGGAACGATTCGCAGAGAATGTTTGGATGGATCATTCCGTTCTCTGAGGCGAATCTGCGTCAGACGCTTCAAGCTTGGATGACATATTTTGCTGTTGAAGCTCGGACTGCCGGGTGTCACCACGCACGGTGAGAAAGTGCATGCCGCGACCTGCGCCGGGTCGACCACGATCGGAGCGGCGGTGCTCGACTTTCCTTCGCAATCACGCAAGAGTCATCATCGCGTGTGATTTTTGTATCGCTGTGACCAGCACGGTCCAAGTGCTGTACATGCTCGTCATTCTCGAGCATTACAGTCGTCGACTCATTCACTGCAATTGGCCGGTTGTAGCGTGCGCGCGAAAACGCAGGCAGAATGCATTTTTAACAGCTTGGCGTTGGCATGACGCGAACCTCGCCCGGACACATTCGGCTGACGTCCCATTCGTCAGGCGGTAAACCGCACGCCTTTCCCATCCACTGGGGGGCTGCCACCGCCAGCGAGCGCGGGCCGGTGATCGGGTCCATTGCTGCTGGTTCCAACCGCAATGTGATCGGGGCGCATGGTGGCGCATATTCAATCTATCGCGCCCTTGCCGTGTCTTCGGGTACTCTCAATGCGGGCGCGAAACCCGACCTGACCAACACTAATCCAGTCATCGACATTGGCCCCCATCCGCAATGGACGGGACGCGAAAAGATCGTGTCGCTCGATCCCTGGGGCCATCGCATCACCGAGGATTTTCGAGAGCAGATCGCGAGCGGCATCGACATTCGTCCCACGATCGCCATTACCAAGGCACGTCTGACATTGTCCGAGATCCGCGAGGCGCTCATTGCGGGAAGAATCGTGCAGGATGGAGCGGTCGTGCGCGCCAGTGGCGAAGTATCAGTTATTAAGGCGGCGATCGAGCCTGTATGGCATCTGACAGGTGTAGCAGAGCGCTTCGGAGTCAAGGAGGCGGCGTTACGTCGTAGCTTGTTCGAGCAGACGGGCGGTATGTATCCGGAGCTGGTGACACGGCGCGATTTGCAGGTGTTCCTGCCGCCGATTGGCGGAACGACGCTATATATCTTCGGTGATCCGCAGGCCATTCACGATCCGGCACGCCGACTCACGTGCCGCATTCATGACGAATGCAACGGCTCGGATGTGTTCGGTTCGGACATTTGTACCTGTCGCCCATATCTGACTCATGGCATCGAGGAATGCATTCGCGAAGCCCAGGCTGGCGGCGCGGGGTTGATCGTCTACAACCGCAAGGAAGGTCGCGCCCTCGGTGAAGTTACCAAGTTTCTGGTCTACAACGCGCGTAAACGCCAGGTCGGTGGGGACCAGGCCTCGACATATTTCTTGCGTACCGAATGCGTTGCCGGGGTGCAGGATGCGCGCTTCCAGCAACTCATGCCCGATGTACTCTACTGGTTAGGTGTCACGCGTATCGATCGGCTGGTGTCCATGTCCAATCTCAAGTACGACGCGTTGGTTGCGGCTGGTATAGAGATAGGTGTACGCGTTCCTATTCCTCCCGAACTGGTGCCGCAGGATGCCAGCGTGGAAATGGAAGCCAAGAAAGCGTCAGGCTACTTTGTCGCGGATGAAGTTCTGCGCGATCCGGCGACAGTGATCGGCCGCGACATCAAAGAGTATTGAGCACCGGTGGTCAAAGAATCGCAGTCAGCGCATTGGTTGTTATCTGCTGCGGCGGTTAGGGAAACCTCACAGCGCATGCTGGCGCTGGCTCACGAACAGCGGCTGGACTGGACACTGCGGCTCGATCGTCTGCCGGTGGTGGCGGACTTCGTGACCAGCGTCATTCGCAACCGCTATCCCACGCTGGAGGTACCGCTGCACGCTCGCTGGCGACATTTCGTTTTCTCAGGGCGAGATCTCTGGCAGGAAATATCTGCTACGCACGACTGGCCTGATGCGGCCAGTCGTACGCGTGCTGCAATCGATCTTGCCGTTACTTCGGTGCTATTGGATGCCGGTGCCGGAGCTCATTGGTCGTATCGCGATCCCGCCACCGGTTTAGTTGCTGCGCGATCCGAGGGATTGGCACTCGCCAGTTTGCGCTGGTTCGCAAGTGGCGGGATGTCGGCTGATTCGAGCGATGCTTTGCGCGCCGACGCGGCCCCGCTCAAGCATTTCGATGCGTCGGCGCTGAATGCTGCCTTTCAGGTTACGCCGACGAATATTCTCGCAGGCCAGGGGCGTGCAACGCTGTTGAACCGACTTGGCGCCGCGCTCGACTCACGGCCGGATTTGTTTGCGCTCGCCGATTCGCCGCGCCCTGGGGGGATGTTGGATGCGCTCACCCGGCAGGCAGTCGCGAACACTCTGCCGGCAACGGTGATTCTGGAAATGCTCCTAGAGGGCTTCGGCTCCATCTGGCAAGGGCGACCCATGCTCGATGCAATCCCACTGGGTGACTGTTGGCCGCATCCCGCCGTGGATGGCTTCGTGCCGTTGCATAAGCTGTCGCAATGGCTCGCTTATTCTTTGATTGAACCGTTGCGGGCCGCGGGCATCGACGTGCATGGCATCGATGCACTCACCGGTCTGGCCGAATATCGCAATGGCGGATTGTTCATCGACATGGGTGTGCTTGCCCCGTGCGATAGCAATGCCTTGAGCATCGCTCACCAGGTTTCCGATCCGCTGATTGTGAGCTGGCGCAGCCTGACAGTCGCATTGCTCGATGAGCTTGCACCATTGGTGCGCGAGCGCCTGGGTGTGAGCACAGAATCATTTCCACTCGCAAAGCTACTGGAAGGCGGCACCTGGGCCGCGGGTCGGCTGGTTGCTCGTGAGTGTCGTGCCGAGAGCGGACCTCCGTTGACAATTCTCAGCGATGGGACGGTGTTCTGATGGACAACGTGACCGTGGTCGATCATCCGCTGGTTCAGCACAAACTGGCGCTGATGCGCGAGAAGGACACTTCGACCAAGAGCTTTCGCCATCTCATGCGCGAGATTGCGACGTTGCTGTGCTATGAGGTCACGCGCGACTTGTCACTCGACGCCGTGCAGATCGAAACTCCGGTCGCCAGCATGCAGGCTCGCATGCTGTCAGGAAAGAAACTGGTATTCGCACCCATTCTGCGTGCAGGCATGGGGCTGCTGGACGGAATGCTCGAGCTGGTGCCGTCGGCGCGCGTGTCGCACATCGGGTTGTATCGTGATCCCGAAACGCTCGATGCCGTGGAGTACTACTTCAAGGCGCCAGCGGACTTGCCCGATCGGCTGGTGGTCGCGATCGATCCCATGCTGGCCACCGGCAACACTGCCATCGCGGCCGTCGATCGACTGAAGGAACATGGCGCAGTGGATCTTCGCTATGTGTGCCTGCTCGCAACGCCTACGGGCCTCGCGAACTTTCATCAACACCACCCCAACATTCGTGTGTGGACCGCCGCCATCGATGCAGGGTTGAACGAGCATGGTTACATCGTGCCTGGACTCGGCGATGCCGGCGATCGCCTGTACGGGACGAAGTAGCAATCAATCGCTCGCACCGAGCGGCAGCACCGGTTGCTGTAGCTCAATGTGACCGCTGCCACTGGTGATCTTCTTGAACTCGGCGCGGCTCACGGATACATAGCGCTCGTTGCCGCCGATTTGCACTTGGGGTCCTGCAGTGAGCGCACGTCCACTATCATCGACGCGCACCACCATCGTGGCCTTGCGGCCGGTGTGGCAGATTGTCTTGAGTTCGATCAGGTTGTCGGCCCACGCGAGCAGGTATTGGCTGCCTTCGAACAGCTCGCCGCGAAAATCGGTGCGCAAGCCGTACGCAAGCACGGGTATGCCCAGCTCGTCGACGATATCAGTGAGCTGCCACGCCTGGCTGCGCGTGAGGAACTGAGCCTCGTCCACCAATACACAGTGCAGCGGCCCGTGGCCAGCCACGTCCTGTCGGACCAGGTCCACAAGGTCGTCGTCAGCACCGAACATGCGTCCGCTTGCCTCGATACCTATGCGAGACTTCACCGTACCGGCGCCGTGACGATCGTCGATGCGCGGCGTGAATATGAGGGTACGCATGCCGCGTTCATGATAGTTGTGGGCACTTTGCAGCAGGTTGGTGGTCTTGCCTGCGTTCATGGTCGAGTAATAGAAATAGAGTTTGGCCATTGAAGCCTCTCGCGCGCCGGTGCGCTCGCATACTACAGTGACGGTTGCGCTTGTAACCCAATCCTAAGAATTCCAACAATGACCAATGTTCTTCGAGGCCTGCCTGGCCTGGTCGCGCTGCTGCTGATCGCATTTGCCCTGTCAATGAATCGGCGCGCGATTCAACCGCGAGTGGTGCTGGCCGCTCTGGCGACACAGGTCGCTATCGGTGCGCTGGTTCTGTTCGTGCCGTGGGGAAGAATCGCACTGGGCGCAGCGGCGAGCGCGGTGAGCCACGTGATCGCCTACGGCAACAAAGGTATCGAATTCATGTTCGGCGGCCTGGTCGATCAGCGCATGTTCGAGTTGTTCGGCGCTGGCGGCTTCGTCTTTGCCTTTCGCGTGCTCACCGCCATCGTCTATGTTTCGGCGCTGATCGCGGTGCTGTATCACCTTGGCATCATGCGCTGGATCGTGCTCGGGTTGGGGTGGTTGTTCCAGCGGCTGCTGGGTGTCAGCAAGATCGAATCGTTTTCCGCAGTGACCACGATCTTTCTGGGCCAGAGCGAAATGCCCGCGGTGCTCAAGCCTTTCGCCACGCAGTTGCGCGGCCCGGAACTGTTTGCGGTGATGAGCAGCGGGATGGCAGCGGTCACCGGTTCGTTGTTCGCCGGCTACGTCGGGTTGGGCGTGCGGCTGGAGTACCTGATCGCCGCCTCTTTCATGGCGATTCCGGGCGGACTGCTGTTCGCCAAGATCATCTGCCCGAGCACCGAGCCCAGCGCGGTGCATTTCGATGACATCCAGTTCGACGAGCAGCCGGCCGCCAACTCGATCGAGGCCGCCGCTGCGGGAGCCGCCATCGGCATGCGAGTCGCGGTGAATGTCGGCGCCATGCTGCTCGCATTCATCGGCTTGATCGCACTGCTGAATGGCATGGTCGGCGGCATCATGGGTTGGTTCGGCCATGGCGAGCTTACGCTCGAAACATTGCTTGGCTATACATTTGCGCCGGTGGCCTGGCTGATCGGCGTGCCGTGGGAACATGCTGGCATCGCCGGCAACCTGATCGGCCAGAAGCTGATCCTGAATGAATTTGTCGCCTATGTTTCTTTCTCGCCGTATCTCAAGGATGCCGCGACGGTGGCTACCGCTGGTCTCACCGTGCTCGATCCCAAAACTCAGGTGATCATCTCTTTCGCGCTGTGTGGCTTCGCGAATTTTTCCTCCATTGCGATTCTGGCGGGAGGCTTCGGTGCCGTGGCTGCGCACTTACGGCCGCAGGTTGCGCGTTTCGGTCTGCGCGTGGTCGCGGCAGCGACGCTTTCGAACCTGACCAGCGCGACGATCGCGGGAATGTTTGTGGGAGGTTGATGTGAAAGCCAACGTCCCTTTGCTGATCCGCAAGGCACGCGTTGCTCGCCGGCGGGCGTATGCGCCGTATTCGGGTTTCAAAGTCGGTGCCGCGTTGCTGACCAGGCGCGGACAAATTTTCGCCGGCTGCAATGTTGAAAACGCATCCTACGGACTATGTAACTGCGCTGAGCGAACCGCGTTGTTCGCGGCCATCGCAGCGGGTTGCAAGCGCGACCAGTTCACCCACCTGGCTGTCATCGGCGATACCGACGATCCCATTGCTCCGTGCGGCGCTTGCCGCCAGGTCATGATCGAGTTGGGTGGACCGAAACTCATCGTCATCCTGGCCAATCTGCAGGGCGAGACCACGCTCACCACCGCCGGTGAGCTGCTGCCCGGAGCATTTCGGCTGAAAAAGAAATAACTCTGCTGCCACGTTCCGGGGCAGTGGCTGCGTAAAACCTGTCCGATGCGCCAGCTTTTGGGGCGCGCATTTCCCGACGAGCCTGTAGTGACGCCAGTTTTCATGCGGCACGGCTTATGCACCGCACGACTGACGCGCACGATCCAAGCGTTCGGCGCCAAAACCAAAAATACGGCATCAGAAGGGAGTATCTGTTTATGTCTCGCATACTCGTGGGAGTCATCGCAGCCACCGCGTGCACGCAAGTGTTCGCTCAATCCACCGGCAGCGCCGCGGTTGAGAACGAGTTGACCGAAATCATCGTCGAGGGCAGGAGTATCAAGACGCTCGGTGTGGCCACCGAGCAGGTCGCGGCGAAAACGCGGGTGGCGATCGATCAGGCTTACCTCAAGACTCAAGTCGGCGGCCAGACGATCATGCAGAGTCTGAACCAGGTACCCGGCGTCAACTTCGCGAACATCGACGCTTACGGCAACTCCGGCGGCAATCTGCGCATCCGCGGCTTCGACGGCTCGCGCATCGCCAGCACCTTCGACGGCATGCCGACCAACGACAGCGGCAACTATTCGCTGTTTGCAAATCAGATCCTCGACCCGGAGCTCATCGAGAACATCGATGTCAACCTCGGTACGACCGACGTCGACACGCCCACGGCCTCGGCGAGCGGCGGCACAGTCGCGTATCGTTCGCTGACGCCATCACGTGAAGCAGGGGGCGAGTTCTGGGCTGCAGTCGGCGACGAAAGCTATCGCCGCGTGTTCGCGCGGTACGACGTTGGCGAGTTCGGCCCATGGGGCACGCGCGGCTGGATCGCGGCTTCTTCCACCGACTATGACAAGTTCAAAGGTCCGGGCGATCTGGAGAAGCGCCAGTTCAACGCTAAACTGCTGCAGGAGATCGGCGACGCGGGTGACTTCGTGAGTCTCGGGTTTCACTGGAACCGCAACCGCAACGCCTTCTATCGCACGGCCAGCAAAGCGTTGTATGCACAGTACGGCCGGGATTACGACAATACTCCGACCTGTCTGCGTGATCTGCCCACGGCCGGCGTCGCCGACAACGATGGCGCAACGCCGGTTGCGAATACACCGACGCAGCTGGCATCGGACAACCCGGCGAATCCTTCGGCGTGCTCCAACTACTACGGCTTGCGCATCAACCCGTCCGACACCGGCAACGTTCGCATGCAGTCGTTGTTTCATCTCGGCGACTCGCTGCGCCTCACGATCGACCCGTCGTTCCAATACACGCTCGCGAATGGCGGCGGTACGACGCTGTTGACGGAAACACCGGCGGCGAACAACGCCGACCGGCGCGTCGTCGGCAACACGGGGCTGGTCGGCTGGGACTTGAACGGCGACGGCGACATTCTCGACAACGTGCGCTTTTACACCCCGAGCACCACGAACACGCGTCGTTACGGCCTCACCAGCTCGCTGATCTACGACATTGCCGACGATCACCGGGTGCGAATTGCTTATTCCCTGGACTATGCGAAGCATCGCCAGACCGCGCAGTGGGGGGCCGTCGACGCCAACGGCAATCCGCTCGATGTATTCGCCGGGCGCAAGGGACCGAGCGTGCTAACCGCCGACGGCAGCGATCTGCGCGGCCGGGATCGTTATTCGGTCGCCCAACTGAATCAGGTCGCCGCGGAGTATCGAGGTGAATTCTTCGATAACAAACTTACCGCCCAAATTGGTTTGCGCGCACCGTTCTTCAAACGCGAGCTCAATCAATACTGCTACACGCCGGACGGTGGCACCGGCAATTCAGGTGGTGGTGCACTGTGCACGACGCAGACCCCGGTCGCGACGCGCCCGAACGGCAACGTCGTATTCGTCAACGCCGCGAACGCGGCTCAGTACATCGCGCCCTATCAGCAAGACATCAAGTTCGATGACGTGCTGCCGAACATGGGTCTCACATACAAGTTGACCGACGCGCAGATGGTGTATTTCTCCTATGCCGACAACCTGTCCGCCCCACGCACCGACAATCTTTACCCAGTACGCCGACAGGCGGACGGTTCGATCGGCCGCGGTATTCCCGAATCGGAGACGACTACGTCGTTCGACCTCGGCTGGCGCTACAACTCGCCGACCTTGCTCGCCTCAGCGGCGTTGTACTCGGTCGACTACGACAACCGCATCGTGACGTCCTTCGATCCGGACCTGGGTTTCAACGTCGACCGCAATCTCGGCAAGGTCGAGATCCAGGGATTCGACCTGCAGGGCGGCTTTCGGCCGGTCGAGTTGCTCACGTTGAGCGGTTCGGCGTCCTACAACCACAGCGAGCTGCAGGAGAACGTGCCGTTAGCCACCGGGGGTTTCTCACCGACGAAAGGCAAGCAGCTCATCGAAACGCCGGAGTGGACGTATGCGTTGCGCGCCGATTTTGAAATCGGCGGCTTCCATGCCGGCGTTCAAGGCAAGTACGTCGATGAACGTCCATCGACGGACACGAACGATGAGTTCGCACCGAGCTACACGGTGGTCGATCTCGACGCAAGCTATAAGTTTGCGCTGGGCATGTTCAATGAGCTTGAGGCGAAGGTCAACGTCGTCAACCTGCTGGACGAGGAATACTTCGGCACTATCTCCTCAGGGACGGGCGGCACCTCGGTCGGATTCTTCAGCATCGGCGCGCCTCGCACAGTCATCCTGTCACTCGGCGCGTCATTCTGAGACGACTTCCCACTCGGAACGCATCTCACAACTGCGGTGAAATGCGTTCCGCGCGTCCAACACGTTTACCGCACGACGCGCTTTCGCCCGGAGAACCAGCGAAATCAGCTTGGTCGAATTTTCGGACACCCCTTCGCCACAGATAGGTGCACGATGAGCGATGACCCCGATTTTAAGGCGATGCTCGATGTCGCAATCGATGAAGCGCGCCTCGGCGTATGCGAGGGCGGTATTCCAATTGGCGCAGCGCTGTTTCATCGGAACGGCACTTTGCTCGGCCGCGGTCACAATCGTCGGGTGCAGGAGGGAGATCCCTCGGTACATGGCGAGACGGATGCGTTCCGGAAGGCAGGTCGACAGCGCGACTATCGTCAGACGATCATGGTGACGACGCTCGCGCCATGCTGGTATTGCAGCGGACTTATCGTGCAATTCAACATCGGCACCGTCGTCGTGGGCGAGTCGCGCACGTTCCGCGGCGGTATCGATTGGCTCCGCGAGCGCGGTGTGGAAGTCATCGACATGGATTCAACCGCGTGCGAGCAACTGTTGGGGACTTTTATCGACGCGCACCCGGAGGTGTGGAATGAGGACATCGGCGAGCCGTGATGGCATCCAACACGCGCACTTGAGCATGGGTAAGATCGCAGTCCTACGATCGCTAACCCCGAGCAATGGCGCTTCGCCGTTGCGAGTCGAAACCAGCGGCTTGTTATGCATAAGCGGTCGCCGACAAGTTGCTTACGCATTTCTCTCGCCATTTCGACGCCATCGTTTAACGCCAACTACGACAATGAATGCGATCGTGGCGATTGCGCACACGTATGACGCCAATTGCAGAGCTACCCCCGCAAAGAAGAGTGCATAAGGAGGGTCCAAACCGTATTTCGCCAGGGCCATATCGCCAACGACAAACATCACGATGGCCGCGCATGGCAAGAGCAAAAGTGTGCGCTTCTCGCTTTTCGTCAACGGCGCCATCTGCGTAGCGTCCGCGTTGCGCCGCGAGCAAAAGCGCCTCCCTTTTGCGAATCGGAACCAGCGCATGGTTGGTGGCATATTCATTTCTGCCTCTCTAGCAACAGGTCGCCCGAACTGAGACCAGAAAGTCTCCACCGCCATCCTGCCGAGCAGCGCTCGGCCTTAACGCCATCAAGCCCGACGACGCCGGGGCTTATGGCGTGGAAAGTGTTTGATGGGTCGGCCGAGAAAGCATAACCCGACTATCCCCAAACACATTGATCAAACAAAGTTGCCCGCTGGTATCTATTGGGGCCAGACAGGCAACGGTCGCTGGTATGTATCGGAGGGTCATCATCCCGAAGGAGGCACTAACGAGAAAACAGTAGCAGGGCGGAAAGCACGCCTTTCAGAACTGCACGACATCGTTGAGTAGCGCTCCGCTGGTAGCGCCATCCTTCGGTGACGTTTGAAGTAGGCGCGCGTCTGAATCGTCGGCCGTTTATCCACTACCGGAATCTCTCGCACGAACGCCTGAATGACATTGACTCGTTTCAAAAACAATCGCAATGTGCTCACGCGGGCGTAATCAGGGAAGGTCATGAGAACGAAATATTATCGGACGTTTAAAGACTTTCCCTCGCAGCCTCTCAATGCCGTTTCGTCATGCCGAATGAACATTCGGCTGATCGCGCGTTCAACGCTTTGATTACTTCTGTGAATATCAAATCGGGAAATAGGAGAAAGCTTCGATGAGACGCATCGTGTCCAGTGTGTTGTTGGTTGTGTTGGCCGCAGGGAGCTCCACGGTGGATGCCTATTCGGATTGTTGGACGGGTTATCTGAGTCCGAGCTTGTGTAGCTTCAGCGACTTCCGGACAAAAGGTTAGCAGGAAAATGAGAGACTTCGATCTGCTGCAGGCGAGCTGCAGAGGAAACGAGGTTCATGAGCAAACGCGAGTACCGCCGATTCACGGCGGAGCAGAAGCTGGAGATATTGCGCGAGGCGGATCAGCCCGGCGTGACGGTGAGTGAGGTCTGCCGGCGTCACGGTTTGTCGCCCTCGGTGCTGTATCGTTGGCGGGCAGTGGCCCAGGGCGGTTCGACGGTGGCGCTGAAGCGTGATGCCCAGCGCACGCCGCGCAAGGACGATGCCGAGGCCCGATACAAGGCGGAGATCGAGCGAATGCGCACAGTGATCGCGGAGATCACTGCGGAGAATCTGGAGCTGAAAAAAAAGATCTGAGGCTTACGGATTTATCCCGAGTACCGGCGGAAACCAAGGCATCGGTAATGCAGATCGTCATGCAGACGAAGCAGCGTTCGGGGTGGCCGGTGTATCGCACACCTGCCGCTCTGGGCGTGCCGCGCAGCGTGTACTACGCCTGGAAAGAACGTGAGAGTCTGGAAGATCGAGCCGGTCAGCCGTGCCGAGTGTACGAAGTGCTGCCTGAGGAACGCACAGCCATTTGTGAGTTTGCGCTAGGCTATCCAAAGATCGGCTATCGGAAGTTGACTTGGATGATGGTCGATGCACAGGTGGCCTGCGTCGGAGAAAGCACGGTTTATCGGGTGTTGAGCGATGCGGACTTACTGTCGCGCTGGAAACGCTCGGCGGTTTCCAGTGGCGAATATAACTTCCGATCCACAGCGCCGAATCAGCAATGGCACACTGATGTGATGTATGTTTGGGTCGCAGCCCGCTTCTACTTCCTGCTGAGCTTCGTGGATGCCTATAGCCGCTATGTCGTTCATCACAAGCTGCTGATGAGCCTGGACGGCAAAGCGGTGGCGACCGAGTTGCAGGCGGCGCTGGAAGCGGTGAGCGACGCCAAACCGCGAGTCGTTCACGATCACGGCAGCGAGTTCGTCAATCGCGATGTGGCTGCAGTCATCAAGACGCACAACCTGATCGGCATCAAGACAAGGCCGCGGCATCCCGAATCCAACGGCATCGTGGAACGTTTCAACGGCACCGTGCGTGACGAGAGCGACAACGACTACGGCAACAACTATTTGCAAGCTGAGGCGATCATCGCCAAGCTCATGCACCATTACAACGAGGAGCGACTGCACGCTGCCTTGGGTTATATGACGCCCGCGACCTGGCATCGTGGTCAGCCGGATGAGGTTCGAAACGAGCGTACGCGGCGAATCGCTGCGGCCCGTGCGCATCGTAGAATGACCAACCAGCAGCGTTTTACGCAGGCCGCCTAAGCAGTGAAAGTCTCCTTTCCTAGCTCAATCGTTTTGTCCAAGTTGACGTGAAGCGCGACACCTGCTACCGCTCGAGTACATCTTGCGGCTGTGGCAGCCGGGGGGTCTCGCGGCCGGGGCGTGCGGTTCGTTCCCGCGACCGAGCTGGGTTGAAGTTGAGCAATGGAGAATTGCTCGATCAACGGGCCCATGAGCATCGTCGCATCAATGCGAGATCATGATAACCGATCATCGGATCGTTTATTTGAAACATCCGTCCGCTGGAGCGTGTGTGGTTCACGTTGAGGCTGCCGAGGAAAAATCCATCGAGGTCGGCTTAGTGGGATGTTAGAAGTGACGTCACCGAACCCAGGGCTTGTCCACGTGGGTGGGCGCTCAAGACAAACCGGATCGGGCAACGTGTGGTCGCTTACTGAGAGCAACGAGCAGCACTGTGGAAAAATTTAGGCGCCTGCACGCCAATCGGTGGGGCGAATGTCGGCGGCGATCAGATGCTGCGAGCTTGAGAATCAAGTGCTTGTTTTTTTTTGCCGAAAACGGTTTGCTGTCCATTGCGCGAGTGATTTTCTCCTAAGGGTTCGCCCATTGTTCTCGTCGGCCGCATTGTCGGGAAACATCTCCCGGCCCTTGTCTGTGGCGCGGAACCGGGCGAATTCGAGACGCTCATAATCTTCCAGGTCCGCATCACGTTCCTCGGTCTGAAAGAGTAACTTTATGTAGGTACTGACGGGTTGCGGAAGATTGTCCGCAAACATTCTCGTCTCAACGATTAGGTCCGTAGAATTCCATGAGCCGATGAGCAAGCTATCGGAGAGCCATGACGTCGCCTTCGGTTGAATCTTTCCGAACAAGCATTCAATTCTCAAGTTGGAACCAATGCGTTGTACTGACAAGGTTCGAGGATCATCATTTGGTAATCGTGTTCTTTACGTGGCCCTCTATAACTTCCAAAACATATCCAGGGCGTCGATCCCAGCCGGAATCTCAACAGTATCTCCTTCCGCGAATAGAGTAATGCGCGTGCTCATTGGAAGCATGATTCCGCCGTTCCGCTCGGCTCTTGTAACATCACTCCATCGCGCACACGCTCTGCCAATTCGAATCATGTCGGGCGATAGTTCCAGTGAAAGCGAAGATTGCTAAGACGCACGTACAATGGCAACGGCGAGCCAAGCAATCAGGCAGCCAAATAATACAGCGCAGCGCTGGTAAACGCTCTTCCCTGGCCAGTACCTAAGATGACGCCACCGACGATGCCAATCGCGGGATACCCGACCGAGATCCACAACTTAATTTTCACTGCCATTTTTAGACCGAAAACTTCCTTCGTGGGCTGCTGAGTTTGCGTATCCACTGGCATCACTGCGATCTCGATCTCGGGGCTGTCTCCTAACAATCGTCTGCAGCTCGGACATTCACCTGCGTTTGTGGGAATCACTTGCATCGAACAATGCTTGCAGATCGCGACCATCATGGCGTGGGTCTGGCACGCGTCCGTCGATAGCATTCCAAGATCAATTTCGGATCTATTCTCAATAGGTTTTCTGCAGCTTGGGCGTTCGCCTGATTGAGTAGGAATAACGTGCGCTGAGCAATGCTTGCAGGCCGTAATTTTCATATTTGCGCATTCCGGCCATGGCGGACACTTTGACCGGTGATGGCGGACAGCGTCGGAGCGTAGCGACGCAAGTAGGTCTGCTATTTAGCAGGGTGTCCAGCTTGCTTCAAGGAAGAGCGCTCTTTACGCATCGATTCACGGGATGACGGCTCGATGCGATGGGCAGAGTGAACCAGTCGATCGAGGATGGCGTCGGCGATGCGTCCGCCGCCGAGATACTCGTGCCAGTCTTCGATGGGTAGTTGCGACGTGACAATGAGCGCACCCGAGCCATAGCGCTCCTCGATGGTTTCCAACAGATCCTGCTTCTCCAACTCCGTCATCCTCGCCAGACCAAAGTCGTCGATGACGATGAGTGCCTGCTTGGCTAGCCGCTTCAGCAGTCGATCGTAGGTGCCTTGCGCGCGTGCCTGGACGAACTGCGCCAGCAACGTCGGCAGTCGCAGATACTGAGCGCTGTAGCCGCTACGACACGCATGCTGGGCCAGTGCCTGTGCCAAAAAGCTCTTGCCACAGCCGCTGGGGCCGGTGATGAGCACGCCCTGGTGTGCACTGATCCAGCGATTCTGCGCCAGCTCCAGCACTTGATCCTTCCGCAGCGAGCGCGCATCGCTGTATTCGATGTTTTCTATGCAGGCGCTGCGCTCCTTGAACCGGGCGACCTTGAGTCGGGCAGTGAGTTTTCTGTTTTCACGATTCAACCATTCGTCATCGACCAGCAGGCCGATGAGCTCGGCTTTGCTGAGGTCCTGATGATCAACACGCCCAAGGCGTTCCTTGAGCTTCTCGGCCATCCCGAAGAGCTTCATGGCGATGAGTTTCTGATGAGTCTGTTCCAACAACATGGATTTTCCTGGATAGATGGATTGAGTTGAGATGGGTAACGTCGTCTTCTCAGGCGGATGCCATGGGGTCACCTCCGTAACACTGTTTGTTTATTAATTCGAAGTGCTGGGCCTCAGTTGTAGTACTTGCGTCCGCGCACATTGGCTGCGCCGAGCTGCTCGGCGTCACCGGTGATCACCTCATCGTCACGCAGCGGCGCCGCTTCCATCCGCTGCTCCAGCAGTGTCTTGACCGATCGGTAACCTGGCGCGTGGATCGACAGCGCCTTCTCGCAGGCAAGTTCCAGACGGGTCGTCGTAAACTTTTCTCCCAGTCGCAGGATGCCCAGCGCCGAGCGGTAGCCTTGCTCGGGATGCGGCCTGCTGCGGATCACATACTCGATCACCGCGGCCGTGTTCGCACCGACTGAGTGTCCCCACTGGATCAGTCGCGATGGCGTCCATTCCAGATGCGCGCGATGGGCCGCCGGCCGATGCGACGGATCCGTGGTGTAACCGTATTTCTTGAAGCTGCGCACGTGACTGGCAACACGCTTGCCTTGGTGGAACAACTCCACCGTGCGATGACTGGCCCGGTACCACAGCGTTTCGTGTGTCAACGTATACGGAGCGCTGTAGAAGTGGTCGTCGATGCAGACGTGGTAATCGATATTGACGCGGACCTGCCCCCATTCGGCGTATTCGTACCGTTGGGCGGGTAGCGGCTTCAATGCCGGTCGATCCAGGTGCTCGAACAACTGCCGTCGTGATTGCTTCACATGCCGCATCACCCGATCGTTGAGCCGATCCAGCAGCTCGCCGATGCGGCATTGAGCTCGTTTAGGTGATAAAAGGTTCGGTGTCGTAACACAGCCAGGATCCAGCGCTGTGCGACCAAGACCGCGGCCTCGACCTTTGCTTATCGCGGGGTTTTCTGATCCGTGCGGGGATCACACAGGTGCCGTAGTGTTGCGCGAGGTCTCGATACGACGGATTGATCTCCGCTTCGTATCGATCGGGGCGCGACACGCCGCTGCGTAAATTGTTAGGGGATGGTGAGAGCGGCGACGCCGCCCATGTGTTCATACATGCGCACGTGACAGTCGAGCCATACCGGCAGCTCTTGTGACAACGTCGCCGTCGCAAACGTGTATGAGCTCGCGCCCAGCGCGCCGACAAACAGCTGGGTTTGTATCTGCTCTCCTGAGTCCGGATCAATCAATATGATGCCGTCGCAGAAGTCGACAAACACCTTCTCTCCCGCGCGATGGTGTTGGCGCAGGACGACGGAGAGTTTCTTTTCAAAGCGTCGATATAAATCGACGAACTGTGAGTACTGATAGCCATCCGGGTGCTCAGCTTTGTATTCGGTCCATAGCAATGCCAGTGTGACTTGATGATCGCGGCGTGCCAGCTCCTCGCGGATCCTCGTCCAGTCCGGCAGTGGTCGCTGCTTACGAATGATCGGCGCCGTCGACGTCGGATACAGCCGTCGCTCCAACTCGCCTTCATCCAGTGCCTCGATCGACTCCCAACGATTCAGGCCAGCCTCTGCAGCTCGGCGCAGACAGTCTGATACTGCGCTCTTGCCGCAACCGGCAGCACGGGCTAGCTGCCGACAGCTGTTGACGCCGCCGACCAGGTGAAGTCGCAAGATCTCTTTGATTTTTCGCATCGCAAGCCTCGGCTGGGCCACCACGTCACTCCTTGGCAAAAGGGCGAAGGGTGGTCGGTGAGTAGGCTTGCGTCGAGACGCTCCGTTCCGGGAGCAAGGCGGACAGCGTTCCGGGCATGCCGGACACCATTCCGCTCGATCGCTAAAAGTGTCCGGATTGGTGCCGGAACACTGTCCGCCATGCCGCCGGAATGCTGTCCGCCATCATTCCGGAATCGTGTCCGTCATGGGCCGGTACGCGCAATATTCCGCCGTTCGAACGGGATGTTGATTGATGCGTTGCGTTGCGTGGATGGAGAAGATGGGTTCCAGTCCACACAGAATGTGGTTTCAATTAGCATAAGACCCTACGTATGCCTATCGTTTTCGGCGTGCCGGTCGTGTGCGGTTGCGCGCAATATAGTGTGGTGATCCTCCTTACCTCATGGCAGTGAGGTTGGGCGGCGCTCCGAAGGACGAATCGGAGTCCTTGGTTGGTAATGCGCTGTCTCGTGTTCTATGCGTTTTTGCCTACCGTATGCAGTAGTTGAGAATATAGCCATTGTGTTCGCGGAAACCGGTCGTACGACGGCCGATGTAACTTGGGAAGAGATCTCGGCAGGTCGCCTCAAAGCCTCAAACGACTATGAGCGCGGCTGGCGCAAGCAGCAACGCAGCGGCAAGAGCCAAACCAAATCGTCTGCCGACGGCGCTCATGCAGTGGTCAAGCTTCGGTTCCTCTCCTGGCCAATCCAGCCAGTTTACGATCCGTTGCCAGGAAGGGTTATCGAGGCGCTCGACGCCCTCGGTCTTGATTGGGCGAGAATCTTCATACGAAGTGATCTGAAAAGCGACTCCATCTTGCCGCATATCAAGGTGACCGCCCGCCCATCGTGCTTGTACAGACCCCAATACCAGTGACGGTTGTTTACATTGATTTTTTCCGCGATGGCTAACGGCGCGATGCGCGCGATGAAGGCAACCATGCCGTCACGCTGATGCTTTCGATGGAACTCCTCGTAGTACTGCCAACAGCTCGTTAGGTAGTTCGCAGTCTCCAGAGGAGTCCGACGGGCCGGCACGCCATACATTACTTCGGAGCGAAGTACATACTTAGGGGGCTGATCGCAACACTGTAACATATGAGGGAGCAACGTTGCGGGTTGTCCGGTCCTATCAACACAGGGCGTGACTGAATGGACCCGAGTGTCGCCGAAAATGTTGGTCGTTTACACGGCTAGTGCCACTATCTCCAAAAATCCGAACCCTTGGAAGACCGCCGGCTATCTGGCCTTCATGGTTGGGCTGCGGTAGTTGTGAAGACGCGCTGAGCGAGCTGCCGAGGCATGCTGCGTCCCCAAAAAACAGTTCCCAATGGTTATCTCGGATTCCTCTCGGCGCTGCCGACATGAATTGGTTTCCGATGTCGCTCCCTACCGGATCGAGCTTCGGATGCTAGATGGCTTTCACTTGATGCCTGTCGCTGATGTATTTTCGAGTTGGCGAAATGAACGAGAACACGCGTGTCTCCAAATAGATTGGCACCGAAGCGGGTTCTCGCTCGGTCACTACAGCATGGCCTTCACCTCAAAAGCGCAATCCCGTAGTCGACCCACCTCAGATAACGGAGTGCTGAGTGGCGCCGCCTCGCTGAACAGCTGCGCTCGCGCCATCGTACTGCGAGCGTCGACGCTTATGGCGCTCCAATAATCCCTGGCAAAACGTAAATGCCGGTCGCTCTTCACAACGAAACCTGCGACGAAAGTCATGGCATGGCCGAGCAGGGCGATCTCAGAAATGATTACAGCGATCGCAAACATGAAGCGTCGGAATCGGCGATTCGTTGCCAATGCAGTTTCCGTTACTCGGAAAATACGCGAGCTCATTTCCGTGTCCAGTCTACTCTCAGTCAAATGCGCGCTCGCCAGAATGCAATCGAAGCAACAGTTCGTGAGAGTTGTCGAATTTCTTAGAGAAACGAATGTGGGAGGGAAACTATGCAAGTACTAGGCGCCCTCGTCAAACTTCCGAAGAACAGCGATTTGCCACTGCCGTGGTGGCATCGGGCAACACTGGGACTTGAAACAGGGACCTGGTGCTATGTCGCCCTTGTGCAGACATCGAGACGTCCGGTAGCCGAACTCAATGTGTCGGTGCTTGATCCTGACAAATGGAATCAGATGCTCAGCGTGAAATGTGTGGCTCCCGATGAGCCCGGCTGCGTTTTGAAAGCAACACGTGGACTCGCCGACTTCAACATTGAGTTGGCAGAAGGTGTAACTGTCAGCGCTGGTGAAAGGCATGAAGTAACATTTTTCTGTCATCCAGTAAGCAGCATGGCTGATCCAAGAGCGAGATTGGAAGAGCATCTTAAGAAACAAGGCTTCTCCATCGTCCAGATCGAAGGCTACGAGAAACCAACGATCCTCACGTTGGACCGGGGTGTCGTGGAATCAGGATGGATCAGGAATGTCAATTGGCGAAGTGGGTTCAACGAGCGCTACAAAGGTGCCAAAGACGTTGAATCCATCGATTGCAGTAAAGCGGTGATTTCTGCGGACACTACCAGCCGCGTTCTTCGATTTGTCTTTCCGAGGCGCGACGCACGCAGAATCAGGGTTGATCATCGCAACGAGCCGGGGGTAATGCGGCAGATCCTCGATGTTTTTCATAGGCACCAGCTGAATATCCTGTCCCTTCTTTTGCGCCATGGTGGCGCAAAGCCAAAGCATGCAGTACTCGTTGCAGTTTGCGAGCCGACCGGTGGCCTCCCCCCTAAGGATCTATACTCGGAATTGATGCGAGAGCTGCATCATCACCTCGATCCCGGGCTCATGGTGAGGGCGCAAGAGAGTGACGGAATCGAGAGCGTCCGTACGATTACCCCGCGACGGGCCAACACGGTAGTTGCGCATATTCCGTTGCCTCTCATCGAGGCACTACGCGAAGTAAAGTCGCTAAATCCAAATGATCGGAGGACTGTGTTTCTTTCGCGCAGATTTAACCGTGGTAGACGTGCCGAACTTGTTGCCGCTGAGATACGTGCTGCAATTGCAGACAGTGGCTTTATGCTATTGGAGCTTCCAGGGGAGGCGGATATTGACTGCGGACGGATTTTGTTCTCGATGGTGTCTGCGAAGATGTGGGCGGCTGACACTGCAATCGTCCTGATTGCAGGTGACTCGAACGAAGAGGCAGTAGGCATGAACTTGGCGCATGAATACGGATTCTTTCAGGGACAGGGTAAGCCTGTTGTGTTGCTGGTCGACAGCGAGGTCAAAGATCCTGACAAGCTCTGGTCGAACATTCAGGGTGTATATACACAGCGAATCTCAGCGAAGGATCCGGCGTTTGATCGAAACGATGTTGGATCGGCTTATCGGATCAGTGCTACTTGGCTAAAGCATGTCCAAAGAGGGCGGGCTCCAGACGGAGTACTTGATGTTTAGAGGATCGATGCCCCGGGCTGCCGATGTTCTGGATTGGACCGGCCTCCAAATGCGTCGGATTCCGTCCTCTGCACATATTATGCTCGTGTGATCCGCAACTAATCTCATCCTGACCGTTCTTAAATGGGGTGATCCCGATTACGCCCGCGCCAGAAAATGCTTGTCGTGCAATCCGGCGAGCATGGCTGTCGCATGAACGGAAGGGAAATTGTCGTCGGTACCATATCTCGGGGATGGCCGTGCCGCTGAGCGTAATCAAACATTTCGTTTTGGTGGATCTGTAAGCAAGCTAGAGCATTCCTTCAACTTGCTCAGTGTCGAATCTACGGTCCAAGCGCATCAGTCGCGCAGTCGCGATGATCGACGCGACTTGGTAGATTCCGTGGGTGATGCATAGCCAAGTGTTGAACCATCCACCCGCGCGGCAGGTGTCGCCTCAGGGACTGCGTGGAGCAATTTCTGGAGGTTAGGTGGCTGCATTTTATAGAAGCGCCTCCACTCAGGCCAAAGGTGATCCAGAGTCGCGCCGATTTTTATAGACACTTTGAGCGATTCTCGCGCGCTCGAGTAGCGCCGATAAAGGGGCATCCATACGCCAGCGGTAGTCAATAAGGCAATGAAAATCAGGGACGCGGCCTTAACAGGCTGCATCCGAGGCCCAAAGCGGAACGGCCGAATGTCAACGCCGCACCCGATGGTGTCTCTGCTTGCTTAAGAGTCAGCCACTGCGTGGCGGCAATGTCCGGAAAAATCAATAAATTAGCAGGCAGTTGGCGGTGGGATATTTATAGCAAACGGGCCTTTTCCCAGCCAAATAGCCCGCACTTCGCGTCGTTTTTTATAGCGGCGGGGCGACTGAGCAGTCGCTCCGTAGGCTCAGGAGTGTCGCCGATCAAGGGTGGAAACGCCACGGGCACGGCGGCATCCGTCGCCACATCAACAAGGGCGCCACCGCTGTTGCGGCAACTCGTCGCGCGCCCCCATTTTTCAGGATCCTAATGCGCCGACACAGCGCGCAACGTTGACCACGCTCACGTGTGGTCAACGCAAACCCGTATTGGGATAATTTGCTGAGGCAGGGCACGCTGCGCACCCCTTCAATGTGTGCGCAAGTGGATCGCATGAGCCGGCAATTTTTCTCAGGCCTGAAACAAACTCGCGTGACCCCCGACCGCGGCACACGATCCGATCCAGAGGACCTGTCCGATCCGACGGATGCGTGCGAGCCGCAGGCTCGCGTGTGGACCGTGGCCCAGAAGGCACGTGTCCTCACGGACGGCGCGGCGCTCGGCGGTCTTGCACTGACGGTGTATCTCAAACGTCAAGAGGTCAGCCGAGAGGAGTACGAGCGCTGGCATCAGGCATTGCGGGAGGATTCGCGGCCGTCCCCCCGCGGTCGCCTTTCGGATGGACCGGCTGAAGCGGATGCTGGCGCGCCAGCAACGTCTGTTAGAGAAAGTGGGGGCTGCGCCCCGCGCCGCTGCCCCGCGCCGTCGGCGGCGCCAGCCGCTGCGCGAGGCAGCGCTGCGCGCAGCACAATCCACTTCTGCCTGCGCTGCTGACATCAGCGCTCGCTCGAGTTCAGAAATCGGCCGTGAATCGGCGCGCACCACCCATGGGCGGCCCCGAAAATTCAATCCCACCATTCCCGCGCACATCGATCAGTCGCAATTGCCGAAGGGCATCTATTGGAATCGGACAGGGCGCGGCAGCTGGTATGTGTTTGTAACCGATCCAGAGACCGGCGAGCGCAATACCAAAGTCGTTGCTGGCCCAAAGGCGCGCCTGTCGGTATTGCGTGCGATCGTGGGTGTGTGGCCGCGCGATTATGCGCGTGGCTCGGTGGGCTGGGTGATGGCGCGCTTCGAGGAGAGTACCGACTTTGCGGCGCTCGCCGAGAGCACACGACGACTCTATCGATACTGCGCGAAAGTGGCCCAGGAATATCACATGCACAATGGCCGCGGCGCCTCGCTCGATACGCTGGTCGTGGATCGGCTGCGTCTGCCCGTGATCCAGCGCGTGATCGAAACAATCGCAAAAGGTCGGAAGGAGAGTGTGCCCGGCGCAGCCGATGCCCAAGCGCCGTATCCGGCGAAAGCGAATCATCTGCTGCGTTACTTGCATCGACTATTTGCCTGGGGCCGGCGCCATGGTCACTGCCAAACCAATCCGGCCGCGGGCGCGAAGCGCGCCCCCATGCAGCCGCGTAGTGGCATGCCTACCCGCAGCGCGTATGACGCCATGCTGAGTTTTGCGCGGGTGCACGGGGCGTCGACGGCGCATTCCGCCGGTTCGCTCGCGCCGTACCTCTGGCCACTGATGGAGATCAAATATTTATGCCGTCTGCGCTCGATCGAAGTGCTCGCATTGACGGATGCGCACGCGAGCGAGCAGGGGATCTACGTCGCGCGACATAAACGCAGCCATGACAACATCGTTCTATGGTCGCCACGGCTGCGGGCGGCATGGGACGCGGCGGTCACGGTGCGCGCCACGATCCGCGCACGGCGATCGAATCGAGCCCGTCCGCTGCCGCCACCCGAACGCCGGTTCCTCTTCGTGGGGAGAGACGTCACGCGGCTGTCTTCGGG
>Ga0247784_1000055_pt1 | contig 40692 bp, 29 predicted proteins | sample UWRJL169409R5_FD_179909 | JGI IMG/M metagenome (GOLD analysis project Ga0247784, IMG submission 179909) | Plant litter microbial communities from Arlington Agricultural Research Station in Wisconsin, United States - UWRJ-L169-409R-5 | ecosystem: Environmental > Terrestrial > Plant litter >...
CGCAACCAGAGATTGGAAGTCCGACACGCGATAACCGTGACCGCGATAAGCGAGCTCCAGTGCGTGAATCAGTGCGTTCTCGCCGCCGAAACCGACGCCCGCGAAATGCGCTTTGCCGCCGGCCTCGCCGCTCTGGCCCCAGCCGACGATGATCGACGTGATATCGAGGAAGTTACGCAGCGCGAAGTCCAAGGTAGTGACCAACAGACCTGAGCCGCCTTCGCCGACGACAGTGCCGTTCGCATCGATATCGAATGGCGCGAGACTGTCGGCGACTGCGCGCGTTTCGTTCGGCCTGCGGCCGGCGTTGAGCGTTTCCAGCTTGCCGCGAGTCATGAGCGCGCCCGGACCGAATGCATCGAGAATCTGCCAGTTCGGCCGCGTCGCTGCGTCGGCCGCGGTCCACAATGTTACTTGCGGACGTTGATATCCCGGATAGTCCAACAACATCTGCGGCGCGAACTCGCTGAACACGATAGAGCTCGACGCGCACGCACCGACCGCGTTCAGCGGTGTCTGCGGAACGCGCATGTAGCCGCTCGCCGAGCGCAGCGAATCGAGCAGCTGCGGATTCTTCAGGGACTTGCTCAGCGAATACGAGGGCGCAAGCATCGTCGACAGCAGCGCCGGGCCATGCGATGACAATGAATTCGCCAGGCGCATCGCGAACTTGTCGCGCAGCTTGTCGTTCTCCGGCGCGATCGAGCCGGCCGGGCGCAGTTGACCGAGAGCATCCAGGCCGGGGAACGCCGTGGCGCCCGCCACTCGAAATTCATAGGGATTAGCGATCAGCTCCGACAGCGACACGGGAAGCGCGGCCAATGCACCCAGCCCGCAGTACGCGAACAACTGTGCCTGCAACGACGGGCCCAGCCGCGGGTCGTCGTCGAACAAGCCATACATGTCTTTGAGCGCCGAGTCGCGCACGTCGCGGTAAGTGAGGCCGGCGAGCTGACGCAGGCCGCCGCGGTCGAAATCATGGGGCAGCGTCGCCGCGATATCGGTAACGACGCCATTTCCTAATGCCGTCAGCTCGTCGATATAACGGATGCCGAGCGACGCGCGCAGCTTCGCGCCGTGCCGACGTTCGATATCCGCGATCGTTGTGGGATCGCCGTTCACCCAGCGCAGTTGGATGGAACCGTCCGACTGTGGGTCAATGTCGACCAGGCCTGCATCGAACGCCGCGTAGGCGATGAATTCAGGCGCTCCGAGCACCCGGGCGCGATAGGTTTCCGTGCTGCCGACTGCCGAAATCGAGCAGGGCGTACCGATCGTGACGAGGACTTTATCGGCCGTGAGCACTAAGGTTCCCGCGAGTACTGAGCAAGAACAGAAGAATACACTCCGGCGCTGCAGGTTGCTGCACGCGCGGCTTGCCGCTGTGCGCCCGCGGGTCACTCGCTCCGGTTCGAGACTCGGTCCGGCCGACCGAGCCCTGACTTTGATTACAGGTGGGCAGCCACGTGATCCACTTCTTCACTGCTGCCAAGTATGACCGGCACACGCTGGTGAATGTCCGTGGGTTTCACGTCTAGGATGCGCTCGCTCGGGCTGCACAGCGCTTTGCCGCCGGCTTGCTCGACCAGCATGGCCATGGGATTGGCTTCGTACATCAAGCGCAATTTGCCCTTGGGCGCCTTGCGCGTCGGCGGATACATGAAGACACCGCCTTGCAGCAGGATGCGATGGACATCGGCGACCATGGCGCCGGCATAGCGGCTGGAATAGCCGCGCTCCTGCGCCCACGACAGATACTTCTGAAAGCCGTCCGGAAAGCTCAGGCGGTTGCCTTCGTTCACCGAATAACATTTGTTGGCCTTGGGAATCTGCACGCCCTGCGCCACGCGCATGAACGCGCCATAGTTCGGGTCGAGCACGAACATATCGACGCCGAGGCCGATGGTCAGCACGAACACGGTCGACGATCCGTACAGCACATAGCCCGCCGCGACCTGCTCGGCGCCGGTCTGGAGCAACGACGCTTGCGGGCTCGCCGAACGGCGGCGGTCCTTGCGCAGGATGCTGAAGATGGTGCCGACGGCGCCGCAGACGTCGAGGTTCGACGAGCCGTCCAGCGGATCGAACAGCACGCAGTATTTGCGTTCGGCGTCGTCGTCGGTGCGCAGGATCACCGGCTCTTCGTTCTCTTCCGACGCGACGATGGCGACGCCCTCGCGGCCGCCCAAGGTGCGCAGAAGAATGTCGTTCGCGATCACGTCCAGCTTCTGTTGCTGCTCGCCTTGCACGTTTTGATTGCCGACCGTGCCGAGCACATCGTCGAGACGCGCGCGACGCACGTGAGACGCAATCATTTTCGCGGAAATCGCGAGCGCCGACAGGATCCAGGAGAATTGGCCGCTGGCTTCGGGATAGCGGCTTTGCTGCTGCAGGATGTGAGCCTGCAGAGTGACGATTTCGTTAGCGGGCATGGAGCAGTGAGGTTCTCGACGTGGAAGACGCCCGCAATGTAACACCATGAAACAGCGGGTCGCCCGTGATAACGCTGTCCAACGATTTTTGTTTCTTCAAGCCGCCTGATTGCGGGCGCGCGAGCGGGGCACGCGAAACGAGCCGGTGTTGAGTGTCGCGTATTCGCGATCCATCACCACCGTGCGATTTCTGCCGCCCTCTTTGGCGGCGTACAGCGCTTCGTCGGCGAGCTGAATGAGCCCTTCGTGATTTCGCCCTGTTTGTGGCTCGACGCATGCGGCACCGATGCTCACGCTCACATGCGGACCGACCGACGACGCCGGATGCGGCAGCTGAAGAGCGGCGATGTTGGCGTGCAAGTCGCGGCACAGCTCCTCGACGCGATCTCGTTTCACATCGAACAACAACACGACGAATTCTTCGCCACCGTAGCGGGCTGCGAGATCCAGCGGGCGCCGTGCCGACATGGCAATCGCGCCGGCAACGCGCGACAGGCAGGTATCGCCCGCCTGATGGCCGGCGTGATCGTTGAATGCTTTGAAGTGATCCAGGTCCACCAGCAACAGCGCAATCGGCACGCGAGTGCGAATCGCTTGGTTCCACAAGCGTTCGATGTGCACATCGAACATGCGCCGATTGCCGATGTTGGTGAGTGCGTCGCGATGCACCGAGTCGGTCAGCAGCATGTTTCTAAACCAGTTCAGGCGCTGCGAGCGGGCGAAGCTGTAATGAAAGAAATAACCGAGGATCAGTGCGAAACAACTCATCGCCACGTCGAACAAACGTTGCCCGCTGTTGATGCCGGCGAGCCAGCCGCTGATGCCATATGCTGCGACGATGGCCGTCGCGATCACGGTTGCCTGGATATGCATCATGCCGAACAGCATGAAGGCCGAGAGCACCAGCATCGGCATCACCGCGCTCAGCGTGAAACCCTGCCGATGCATCAGCAGATCGAAAATGATCAGGCACAAGCCTTGAATCATCGCCACCGGCGGTGCCGTGAACGGCAGCCAGCGCGAGTACACCTTGGTGTATGTGACCAACAACATCGCCGTGCACGTCGGCAGCACCACGCCGAACCGAAGCATGTCCACGATCTCGCGCTGATCGGCCGCGAACAGCGTGTGGCGCATTTCGGCGAACGGACCGCCGGCGAGCGCCAGGATCAGCATCACGCCCATCGCGGGCAACATGCTGTACTGGACGCGCTCACGCGCATGCTCGACGTGCCAGTTGCGATATTGGCTTTCGAGCGGCTGTGCAAAGGTCAAAGGCGGCAGCCAGCGAACGAAGCGCTCGCGGAGCGTTCGACGACGTCTGGAATTGCTGGGAGGCTGCGTCTGCACGGAACTAGCCTAACCCTGACCGGCGTTTAAGGGCTCGGACGAAAATCACGTTGCGGGGAAAGCGCCCTCACGACCAAGGTCGCAAAGTGCAAAGTCGATGGAGTTGGGTTAAGAACCCGTGACGCGAGTCACACTCGGAGGGCCGAGCGGCCGTTCAGGTACGGAACGCTAACTTCGCATGCCCGGGCCGGGACGACCATGAAGCAGTTCACCGGTTGCGGGCCGCCGTTGGCCGGCGAGTGCTGTTGCGTCGACGAGTGCCGGCTCAAGATGTCGTTTAGAGCCTATGTAAAATTCCGTTATGTGCCAGTCGAGGAAGTCATGAGCGTCCCACCGGTGATGGCTGCGATCGTCGGCACTGCGCTGCTGTTGGGCGGCTGCGGTAACCATGGCGACAACGGACCCTCGACGACGCAGACCCTCGAAGTCGAGTCGTTCGATTCCATCGACATCGACGGCACCGCCCGCCTGGAAATCACCATCGGCAAGCCGGCGTCGGTCGTCATCCGCGGTAGCGAGAAGACCGTTCGACGCGTGGAAACCAAAGTCAGCGGCAACACGCTGCACATCAAGTCGCGCGCCAAGGATTGGATCGTTCGCAACGACGGTGCCCGCCTGACGTTTCAGATCACCATGCCTCGCTTGGAGTCGCTGCGGCTCGAAGGCGGCAACGACGTCAACGTCGCGGGCTTCGCCGGCGGCGAGACCGAGATTCGTGCGTCCGGCGCGTTGAACATGAATGCCGACGGCCATCTTGAGAAGCTCACCATGCGCATGTCGGGTGCAGGCCATGCGGATTTAAGTCGCCTGGTCGCTGACGCGGCCACAGTTACGGTCGATGGCGTCGGCAGTGTGATCGTGAATCCTCGCGAATCGCTTGATGCGACCATGAATGGCGTCGGCGCAATCTTCTACACCGGCAGCCCGAGCCAGGTGAACACACGCATGAATGGCCTCGGCACCATCGGCAAGCGCGATTCGACTCCGTCGCCCGCCGCCGAGGAGAAGAAACAAATCGACCCGGATAAGTTACAGCCCGAGTACGAGGCGCCCAAGAAGAAGGGTGCGGAAGAGGTCGACTACAAGAAGGACCAGACCGAGGTCATCTGAGCTACGCGAGGTTGGCGAGCGCGTCGGGCACTTGGCGCCTTAGCAACGCACCTCGTGCCTGCCACTGCTCCGCCGGCTCCAGCTCCTCCAGGAACTTCACTTCGCTACCGGAATAAATCGCAATCGGCACCCCATCCCGATACAGCATCCGATTCCCTGTCAGCGCTGGCAATCGCGCCCCCGGCGTGAGAATGCCGATCAAATTCAACGGGTCCGCCGCCGACAACGACACCAGCTGTAAATCGTTCTCCCGTCTGCGCGCCTCGCGCAACGTCCCAATCGCCTCCGGCAACGCAAACTGCTCCCCCGAGAACCCAGCAACAAACCGCCCGCCGCGAATCTCACCACGCGCTTCGAGCCGCCGCAGGCACATCAGCAGAACACGCCAGGGCGGCAGCCAATCCGCCTCCCGCTCCAGCAACTTCCAAAACACTACACCCCATCGTTTCAACAACGTGCGGCAGACATGTTCGACAGCTTCGTCATTGCGCCCCGAAGCCGGCGCAGCCTCCTTGCGCTTCACCAATGCCCAACGACCCGCATCCTGCATACCGAAGATAGCAATGCGCCGCGAGCGACGACGATCACGCGCACTGCTGCGACGTTTGTCGGAGGGCATGAGCAACGCACGCAATCCGCCGAAGCTATCCGAGTTCACCAACCCAAGTGCAACCAACTCGCCGAGCGCTTCCTCAACCTGCACGGGCAGCAGCCCAACATGATCCACGATCTCGTCATAGAACGACGCGCCGTTCGCATCGATGTACTCCGCGACCCGTTGCGCCTTGTCAGTGAGCTGCGAGCGCTCGACATCGCCCACAAACGGCGACCAATGTTTCACATTCCGTCGAGGCAATAGCGCAATCGGCGTCGAGCGCACCGGCGCAGCTCCACGCTCGGTATCGCCACTGCGCGTTGCAAGGCGACTCCAAACAATCCGTCCCGCCAGACATTGCTCGTCCAACCAAGCGGGTTCGTACTCAGCAATCCGTGCGGGCAGAATCTCTGTTTCCCACGAGCTTGCCGCAGCGTCGAAACCTTCCAGCTGCGCCAGCACTGCGGGCACCGCATCCGGCCCCTGCATGCGATTGGTCGGGGTCACTCGCTGCCAATCGAACAAGAAGCGCAGGAAATCTCGCGCCTGCACCGGTTCGATCTCGGCTCGCAATCGCTTGACCGTGTAACGATGAATGCGAGCGAGCAAACGCCGGTCGCACCACTGAGTGATGTTCGCGCCGAGGGCGGAGTCGAAGGTGCCACGCATCGCCATGCCTTCGGCTTCGAGTGCGAGCAGGGCGGCGTCGACATCTTCCGTCGTCGCACCGAACGACACAGCCAGGTCGTGAGCGTTCGTCGGCCCCAATCCTTCGAGGCGACCCCGCACGATCTCGCGCACAGCTTCGTCACGCTCACGCTTCACAGCGTAAACGGACGGCACGACAATCTCCGGCTCGAACTGCGCGTCAGGAAACAACGCTTGGAAGTAAGGCACGCGCTCCGTCGCAACGAAGACACTCGACTTGCCGACCATCAGCCTGGTCACGCGCCGTTGCACGATCAGCTCGTGACACAGCTTGGGCCAGGTCGCCTCGCGTTCGACTTCCTCCGAAGTCATGAAAGTCAACCACAACAGCGCATCGTGCAACTGATCGGCCGTGCTCGCATCGGGCCAGGCTTCCTCGCGCACACGCGCAATGGCAGCCGGATCGAGCTTGCCGATATCGGCGGCCGATTGTGGATCCATCCAACGCCGACTCATCACAGCCTGCGTGCGACGCTCTTCCAACGGAGCGTCGTCGAGATATGCATACGGGCGAGCGCTCAGCACTTCCAGCGCAAGCGGCGAAGGCTCAGTGAGATCGCGCGCTTCGACGTTGATCTGTCCGCCCGTGAGTGCCGTCAGCATTCGCTCGAAGCCCGCGAAGTCCATCGCATCTTCCAGGCAGTCGCGCACCGTCTGTTGCACGAGCGGATGTTCGGGAACGACGATATCGCCGACGATGTTCTCGCCGCACGCGACTTGATCCGGAAACACAGACGCAAGCAGATCCTCCGCATTCATGCGGGCAATCTGCGGCGGGATCTTCTTGCCGCCGCGGAATCGCGGCAATGCCAGCGCAATCGACGCGTCCCATCGCCAGCGCGTGTTGAACATCGGCGCGTCGAGCATCGCTTGGATCAAGATCTCCTTCGCGCTGTTCGGATGCAGATACTTCGCCACGTCGATCAGCTCGAAACTGTGCGAGCCGGTCAGCGACAGAATGATCGTGTCTTCGGTCGCCGCTGCTTGCAGCTCGAAATTGAAGCTGCGGCAGAAGCGCTTGCGCAGTGCCAGGCCCCAGGCGCGGTTGATGCGGCTGCCGAATGGCGAATGGATCACCAACTGCATGCCGCCGCTTTCGTCGAAGAAACGTTCGAAGATGACTTTGTTCTGCGTCGGCAGCGAGCCCAGGGCCGATTGAGCTGCCGCCAGATAAGCGACGAGCTGAGTTGCCGCAGCCTCGTTGACGCCGACTTCCTCCATCAACCACTTGTGGGCAGTGGACGCTGTGACATCGCCGTTGTGCGAGTGCTCGTCGAAGCGTTGCTGGATCTCTTCGCGCAATCGCGAAACCGATGCCGACAACTCGTCGGTGCGTCCCGGCGCTTCACCCAACCAGAACGGAATCGTCGGTGCTTCACCTCTCGCGTCCTGCACACGCACTGTGTTGCGCTCGACGCGCAGGATTCGATACGATGAATTGCCCAGCTGGAAAATATCGCCGGCCAGGCTCTCGACCGCGAAGTCTTCGTTGAGCGTGCCGATCAAATAACCTTCCGGCTCCAGCATCACCTGGTAGTCGGCGGTGTCCGGGATCGCGCCACCCGACGTGATCGCTGTGAGTCGCGCGCCTTTGCGACCTTTGATGGTGCGATTGACAGCATCGTGATACAGCAGCGCGCCGTGCCGGCCGCGACGAGTCGTGTAACCCTCGGCCAGCATCTTCACGATTTCATCGAACGCTTCTCGTGTGAGTGTTCGGAACGGATACGCGCTGCGCACCAGATCGAACAAATCTTGCTCGCTGCAATCGCGGGCGGCTGCTTCGGCGACGATTTGTTGAGCGAGTACGTCGGTCGGCAACTGAGGAATGATCAGGCGATCGAGTTCGCCTCGTCGCACGCTGTCCAACAGTGCCGTGCATTCGGCTAGGTCGTCGCGCGACAGAGGAAACAAACGTCCCTTCGGCGTGCCGCCCACGGCGTGACCCGAACGGCCGACTCGCTGCAGGAATGCGTTGATCGCGCGAGGCGATGCGACCTGGCAGACGAGGTCGACGTCGCCGATGTCGATGCCGAGCTCCAGCGAGGCCGTGGCCACGAGCGCTTTCAGATCGCCGCGTTTCAATCGCTGTTCGGCATCGAAGCGGAGTTCTTTCGCGAGGCTGCCGTGATGCGCGGTAACCGAAGGCGGTGTGCCTTTCGGTGCGTCTTTGTCGAGACGATCGCTGAGCTGACGACAGATGCGTTCCGCCTGACGTCGTGTGTTCACAAAGATCAGCGTCGTGCGATGTTCCTTGATCAGCTGGACCATGCGGTCGTACAGCTGCGTCCAGGTTTCACCGGACATGACTGCTTCGAGCGGCGCGCCGGGCAGTTCGAGCGCCAGATCGCGATGGCGAATGTGACCGCTGTCGACGATGGCGCAATCCGCTTCGCCGTTTGGTTTGATATATCGACCGCCGACCAGCATACGCGCAACTTCTTCAATCGGCTTCTGCGTTGCTGACAAACCGACGCGCGTGAGACGGCGACCGGTGAGGGCTTCGAGCCGCTCCAGCGACAGTGTTAGATGCGAGCCGCGCTTCGAGCCTGCGACCGCATGGATTTCGTCGACGATGACCGTGCGCGTCGTGCTCAACATCTCGCGCCCGGATTGCGAGCCGAGCAGGATGTACAGCGACTCTGGCGTCGTCACCACGATGTGCGGCGGCTTGCGGCGCATTTGAGTGCGCTCGGACTGCGGCGTGTCGCCGGTGCGCACCCACGTACGAATATCGACATCGCGCCGGCCTTGCTCCAGCAATTTGTCGCGAATGCCGGCCAGCGGCGCTTCCAGATTCCGATTGATGTCGTTCGACAGTGCCTTCAACGGCGACACATAAACAATGCGCGTCTCGTCCGGCAGTCCGAACTGCTCGCCCTCGCGCACCAACTCGTCGATCGCGGCCAGAAACGCCGCCAGCGTTTTACCCGAACCCGTCGGCGCCGCAATGAGTACGTGTTTGCCCGACTGAATCGCCGGCCACGCATCCGTCTGCGCTGGCGTCGGCGCCGGAAAGCGACCGTTGAACCAGGCATCGACGGCCGGATGGAAATAAGGAGTGTGACTCATGGGCGAAGCGAGCATATCCCAGAGTTTGAGCAGGACGGGCCGGGTTCAAGAGGCGGCTCGGGGGATGGCATCCGATCCTGCACGCCATCCTTGCCAATTGGCGTCTTATTTCGGCGGCCGCAGGAATCTCACCAGGAACTCGCTAACCCGGCGTTCATATTCCTCGCCCGCGAATCGATGCAGGTCGACGTGCGCGGCGTCTGTCACTTCCCCGAGTTCCTTTGGCTCGACAGCACGTGCGAATACGTTTCTGGCCTCACCGATCAGTGTGTGTTGATCCTTCGTTCCGTGAATCAGCAGTAGCGGCGCGCCGACCAATGCGACGTGATCGATGGGGCGCAGCTGATCGGTCGAAATTCCGAGTCGAGGTTCCAGTTGCAGGGTTAGCAGCGGAGCGAGCAGGGTGCCGGGGGCGCCCAGGCGCAGTCGGAGTCGGTCCTCGATGGCTTCATCGATCGTCGGATACATCGATTCCAGCACGACAGCGTCGAGTTGCGCTTTGCCGTCCGTCAACGCGATGGACGCTGCGCCCAGCGAGACGCCGATGGCGCCGACCCGCTCGCGAGGCAGATTCGTCTTCAAAAAGTTACGGGCGGCGATGACGTCGCGAGATTCCAGATAGCCGAGCGTAATGTGAGATCCCGAGCTTTCGCCGTGCGCCTGCAGATCGATCAGCAGCACCGTGTAGCCAAGCTTGTGAAGAAACTCCGCTCGCGAAACCATGGCCCGCCGATCCGACCGGACGCCATGAAGCAATATCACTGCGCCTTGGCCCGGCCATCCTTGGGAGATCCAGCCGCGAATCACCGCGCCTGACTCGCTGGGAAAAGTGACATCGAGGGCCACCAACGAATCGGGAACGCCACCGATTTCGCGAGCGGCGGGAGCTGCGAGCTTGCCGCCCATGTACCAGCTGAACGAACCGAGCGCGACTGCCCCGACGACGAGCGCGAGTAGGGCGAAGATCAGATATCGGGTACGGCGACTCATTCTTGTTTTCGATCCATGTCCGCACAGGGGTGCGGAATGATCCTACAGCGCCGATCCGAAGGGAATGTTACGAGATGCCGGGAGTGGAGGTCACTCCCGGCATCCATCGACAGTTACAACTTCGCCTGCTTATCCAACGGCCTGAACCCACCGCCCAGCGCCTTGTACGTCGCCAGCAGCGCGGTCGCCGTCTGAGTCTGGCTCTGTGCCAGCTGATCTTCGGCGGTGAGCGCGCTGCGCTCCGCATCGAGCACCGTCAGGAAGTCGGCAACGCCGCTCTCGTAGCGAGCGCGAGCCAGCTTCACGGCATCCAGCGAAGCAGTGGTGCTGTCCTGGAGGTGAGCCTGTTTCACCTTTGCCTTCACGTACCCCGTCATGCTGGCATCGGCTTCTTCCAAAGCCTGCAACACCGTTTGCTCGTAGCGAGCGAGGGCACGATCCGTCGAGGCTTCGCGCTGCTTGATTCGCTGGCGCACGCGGCCTAAATCGAACGCGGCCCACTGAATGCTCGGGCCGAACTGATACGCCTCGCTCGACGCCTTGCCCAAGTCGCTGCTGTCCACGGCATCGAAGCCCCAGCGGCCGACGAAGGAAATGCGAGGAAACAAATCGCCGACCGCGATGCCGATCTGCGCAGTCGAAGCGGCAAGCTCACGCTCGACGACTCGAATGTCAGGACGACGTCGCAACAACAACTCTGGCGTGCCGATGTTCTGCGCGGCCGGCAGTGTCGGCAGTGTTTGCGAGGGCGAAAGCTGCGCGATCAGTGCTTCCGGCGACTGGCCGGCGAGCACACCGAGCCGCAACGTGCTGCGAGTGATCGACGACTCCAGATCCGGGATCGTCGCCAACGTCGCAGACAACTGCGCCTGCGCACGCGAAGTATCGAGCTGAGTGCCGCGGCCGGCATCGAGTCTCGCCTGCGTGATGCGCAGAGTTTCGCGCTGGTTCTCAGCGTTGCGTTCAGCGACTTCGAGGCGCTGCTGTGCTCCACGCAGCTCGAAGTAGTTGCGAGCAACTTCAGCAGTCACACTCACCTGCGTTGCGTACACGCCAGCTTCCGCTGCCTGCACGAGCGCAGTGTTTGCCTCGACATTGCGACGAATGCGACCGAAGAAGTCCAGCTCCCAAAACGCATCGAAGCCCGACTCGTAGTAGTCCTGATCGCGCGGGATGCTGGCGATGGGCGCCTGCCGCTCACTCGCTCGCGTTTCGACGCGACCACCCGACGCAGTCACCGTCGGACCGAAGTCCAACTGCGCTTCACCGCGGATGGCCCGTGCTTCGCGCAAACGCGCCGTCGCGATGCGAATGTCGTGATTGGCCTTTAGCGACTGCTCGATCAGGTCGCTCAACTGCTGGTCGTTGAACGACTTCCAGAAGTCCTGCTCGACATCGGCCGGCGAGAACTCGGCGCCGTCCGCACCGACGAACTGATCGGGCGCCGTCGTCTGCGGTTGTTTGTAATCGGGACCGACCGCGCAGGCGGCGAGCACTGCGCTCACCGCCAGCACCGAGAGTTTCTTCGCGAGATTCATTGTTTGACTCAGGTTACGCATGGGTCGCTCCTTCGATAGCGCCTTGCTCAGAGGAATGTTTGTGCGACACCAGCTTCGACTTCACGCCGGCACGCAGCAGCAGATAGAACACGGGAGTCAGGAACAGACCGAAGAAGGTCACGCCGAGCATGCCGGAGAACACGGCGATGCCGATCGCATGACGCATCTCGGCGCCTGCACCCGACGACAGGACCAGCGGCACCACACCCATGATGAACGCGATGGACGTCATCAAGATGGGGCGCAATCGCAGCCGCGCGGCTTCGAGCGCAGCGTGATATGGATCCACGCCGGCCAGCTCGCGATCCTTGGCGAATTCGACGATGAGGATGGCGTTCTTGCTCGCCAGGCCCACCAGCACGAACAGCGCGATCTGCGTGAAGATGTTGTTGTCGCCGCCGGTGATCCAGACACCGAAGATGGCCGACAACAGCGCCATCGGCACGATGGCGACGATGGCCAGCGGCAGCGTCCAGCTTTCATACAACGCGGCGAGCACCAGCACGACGAGCAGCACGCACAGCGGGAAGACGAAGATCGAGCTATTACCGACCAGGATTTCCTGGTAGGTGAGATCGGTCCACTCGTACTTCACGCCGTTCGGCAGCGTCTCGGCGAGGATGCGCTCCATCGCGGCCTTGGCCTGGCCGGTCGAATAACCGGGCGCCGGACCGCCGTTGACGTCGGCCGCGAGATAACCGTTGTAACGGAACACGCGATCCGGGCCGTAGCTCTCCGACACCTGCACGATCGAGCCGAGCGGAATCATCTCGCCCGATTCGTTACGCGTCTTCAGCCGCAGAATGTCCTCGGCCTTGCCGCGATGTTCGAAATCGGCCTGCGCGACGACCTGATACGTTCGACCGAAACGGTTGAAGTCGTTGATGTACAGAGACGCCAGGTACACCTGCAACGTCTGGAATACGTCGGTGAGCGCGACGCCATGTTCCTTCGCCTTGACGCGATTCACATTGGCTTCGATCTGCGGCACGTTTACTTCGTAGTTCGAAAACACGCCGGCCAGCTCGGGCGTTTGCCGCGCCTTCGCGACCACGGCCTGCGTCGCCTTGTACAACTCGTCGTAGCCGATGCTCGAACGATCCTCGATCTGCAGCTTGAAGCCACCCAGCGTGCCGAGGCCCTGCACCGGCGGCGGCGGGAACGTCACGATGCGCGCTTCCTTGATCGAGCTGAGCTTCATGTTCAACTGATTGGCGATGTTCAAGCCATAGGTTTCTTTCGACGTACGCTTGTCGAAGTCATGCAGACCAAAGAACACGATTGCCGAGTTCGAGCTGTTCGCGAAACCTGCGACCGACAAGCCCGGGAACTGCACGGCATCGCGCACACCCGGTACCGTCTTGCCGATCTCGGCGACCTTGCGAACAATCTCGTCGGTGCGATTCAGCGACGCGGCTGCCGGCAGCTGGATCAACGTGATCACGTACTGTTTGTCCTGCACCGGCACGAAGCCTTTCGGCGTGAGCTGGAACAAGCCCCAGGTCGCAACCAGCAGCGCCACGAACACACCCATCGTTATGCTCTTGTGAGCAAGCACACCGCGCACGCCGTTCACGTAACGGTCGCCCGAGCGATGGAAGAAGTTGTTGAAGCGACGGAAGAAGCCGCCGAACACTTTGTCCATGCCGCGAGTCAGCGCGTCCGGTTTGGCACCGTGCGGCTTCAGTAGCAGGGCCGACAGAGCCGGGCTCAGCGTCAGCGAGTTGATCGCCGAGATCACGGTGGAGATCGCGATGGTCAACGCGAACTGCTTATAGAACTGACCGGTGAGGCCGGTGATGAACGCGATCGGCACGAACACCGCGACCAGCACCAGCGCGATGGCGATGATCGGGCCGCTGACTTCGTCCATGGCCTTGTACGTTGCTTCACGAGGCGATAGTCCGCTCGCGATGTTTCTCTCGACGTTCTCGACCACCACGATGGCGTCGTCGACGACGATACCGATGGCGAGCACCAGGCCGAACAGCGACAGCGCGTTGATCGAGAAGCCGAACGCCAGCATCAGCGCGAACGTGCCGATGATGGACACGGGCACGGCGAGCAGTGGAATGACCGAGGCGCGCCAGGTCTGCAAGAACACGATCACCACGATCACGACCAGCGCCAGCGCTTCGAGCAGCGTGTGAATCACGGCGTCGATGGATTCGCGCACGAAGATCGTCGGGTCATAGACGATCTGGTAGGTCATGCCCTGGGGGAAGTTCTTGCTGAGCTCCTTCATCGTGGCGCGCACGGCGTCGGACAGTTCCAGCGCGTTGGCGCCAGGCGCCTGCGATACAGGAATCGCGACGGCCGAGCTGTTATTCAGCAAGCTGCGCAGCGAGTACTGACCGGCGCCCAGCTCGATGCGAGCAACGTCTTTCAACGTCGTCACCGAGCCATCCGGCAGAGTTTTCAACACGACGTCGCCGAATTCCCCTTCCGTGATCAGACGACCGGAGGTTGTGACATTGAGTTGATAGTCAGTGCCAGCGGGTGCCGGATCTGCCCCGATCACACCAGCGGCGACCTGCACGTTCTGTTCGCGAATCGCGTTGGCGACATCACCAGCCGTCAAACCGCGGCTCGCGACTTTCTCCGGATCCAACCAGATGCGCATCGAGTAATCGCCGGCACCGAACAGACGCACGTCGCCCATGCCTGGCAAGCGAGCCAGCACGTCGCGAATCTGCAGCGTGGCGTAGTTACGGAGATAAACCGTGTCGTAACGGCCGTCCGGCGAAGTCAGGTGCACGACCATCAACAGATCGGGCGACGCCTTCTGCGTCGTCACACCGATGCGTCGCACGTCTTCAGGCAAACGCGGCAGCGCTTGCGACACGCGGTTCTGGACTTGCACTTGCGCGGTGTCGACGTTGGTGCCGAGACGGAATGTCACGGTCAGCACCATCGTGCCGTCGCTGGTGGCCTGCGAATCCATGTACAACATGTTCTCGACGCCGTTGATTTCCTGTTCCAGCGGCGCGGCAACGGTTTCCGCGATCACTTTGGGATTGGCACCCGGGTACTGGGCTCGCACGACGACGGTCGGCGGCACGACTTCGGGATATTGGCTGATGGGCAGCTGGAACAGCGCAATCGCGCCGACCAGGAATACGATCACCGAAAGCACGGCCGCAAAGATCGGCCGATCGATAAAAAAGCGCGCGAATTTCATGGCGGCTCCCTATTAGTTGGTTGGGAGCGCGCCAAGTGGCGCGCCCCTTATTAGGACTTCATTTCACGACAGCGGCGGAGGCGAGCATCGCACCGTCATTGAGGCGTGCATCCATCGCGACTTGCTCCGGCGCGACGACCACACCCGGAAACACACGCTGCATGCCGTTCACGATCACGGTTTCGCCGGGCTGCAAGCCTTCCTGCACGATGCGCAGGCCGTCGTTGAGCCGGCCGATCTTCACGCCGCGATACGCAACCTTGTTCTCGCTGACGACGTAAACGAACTTCTGGCTCTGGTCGGTGCCGATGGCGCGATCGTCGACCAGCACTGCTTTGTGCGAGCTATGGCCGAGCAGCTTCACGCGAGCAAACAAACCAGGCGTGAGATAACCGTCGCCGTTGTCGAACGAAGCGCGAGCGCGGATCGTGCCGGTGCGCGGGTCGACCTGGTTATCGACGAAGGTCATCGCGCCCTTGTGCGGATAGCCCTGCTCGTTGGCCAGGCCCATCAGCACCGGATTCGCCGCATCACGCGAACTCGGGCGATCGCCACGACGCGCCAGCTCCGTGTACTTCAAGTACACCTGCTCGTCGCCTTCGAAGGTGACGTAGATCGGGTCGATGGAAACAATGGTGGTCAGCAACGTAGCTGTGTTCGAACCGCCGGTGACGAGGTTGCCCGCCGTCACGACCGCTCGGCTGACGCGTCCACCGATCGGAGCAGTGATGCGAGTGAATTCGAGATTCAACTTCGCTGCGGTGACCGCGGCGCGAGCTGCTTCGACATTCGCCTGCGCCTCACGCTGAGCATTCAAGCGCTGATCGTATTCTTCACGGGAGACTGCTTTGACACCGAGCAGCTTCTCGCTGCGTTCCACGTCGGTGGCGCTCAACTCGGCGCGAGCGACTGCACGAGCCAGTTCCGCTTGAGCCTTGTCGAGATCGGCGCGATACGGACGCTGGTCGATGACAAACAACAGATCGCCTTTCTTGACGATGCTGCCTTCGGCGAAGTTCACGCTATCGATATAACCGGTGACGCGTGGGCGAATATCCACCGCTTCCACCGCTTCGACGCGGCCGGTGAATTCGTCCCATTCCTGAACTTCGCGTTCCAGTGCACTGGCCACAGTGACTTGCGGCGCGGGCGCTGCTGCTTGTGTGTCGGCTTCGCTGCGGCAACCTTGCAGCAGCAATGTGAGAATGGCGGCCGCCAGCGCTGGCAGCACCACGGTGACAAAACGGTTCGAGTCCTGACGAGAAACGTCGTTCATCGGAATCTCCCTTGCAAATCGAAGAGGCGTGGACCGCCTCACTGGGGCGCCACTGTAGGCAGCGGACCCGCGACGAGAAATCGGCTTGGGTGCACGACATTGATGAAGTCGGATCAGGAATCTCGGCCGATATGCCTGATTGCGCATCCGGATAGCACTAAAATGCGACCAAATACGGGCTGGCAATTGCTCCTGCATTGCCAGCATTTCCGCCATCCATGGCGGTCACAACGATGACGTTCCGTGCGTCGGCGGAGCAATAACTTCATAGGTAATGGCGCCGTGCATGTCGGCGCGTCGCGAAGATCACTCAACAGGAAAGTCACTCATGATCGTCGTTCACCATTTGAACAACTCACGCTCACAGCGGGTGTTATGGCTGCTGGAGGAACTGGGCATTCCTTACGAGATCAAGCGCTATCAACGCGATGCCCAGACCATGCTCGCGCCGCCTGAGCTGAAACAGGTGCATCCGTTAGGGAAATCCCCGGTCATTACCGACGGCACGCGGACGGTGGCCGAGTCCGGCGCCATCATCGATTACATCGTCGAACGTTACGCGGGCGGCAGGCTTGCGCCGGCGCCGGGAACGGATGAGCGCCTGCGTTATACATATTGGATGCACTACGCCGAGGGGTCGGCGATGCCGCCGTTGCTGATCAAACTGCTGTTCGATCGCATCGAGTTCGGGCCGTCGCCGTTTTTCGTCAAGCCGTTCGCGAAGGCCATCGCGCAACGAGTGAAACAAGCGTTCATCTCGCCGCAATTAAAACTTCATCTGGATTATTTAGAGAGCGAGCTCGCGCGCAGCGAATGGTTCGTCGGTGACGAGTTCACGGCCGCCGACATTCAAATGAGCTTCCCGCTCGAAGCGGCGGCGATGCGGGCCGGGCTCGATGCGAGCCGGCCGCGTTTATATGCATTCCTGCAGAAGATTCACGCGCGTCCGGCGTATCGACGCGCGTTGGAGCAGGGCGGGCAGTACGACTTCGGTCCAAAGACCTGAATCAAGGCGGTGCGGCCGCCGCGATTCGCAGAGGTCGGGGCGCTGGGCTATCCGCTCCGACCGAGGGCGCGCGTTCCGGTGCGACTTGCGGGAACAAGCCGGAGACGAACTCGATGAACGCGCGAATCTTCGCCGTCGGCTGGCGGTGCTGCGGATAGACCACCGACACCGGCCACCATGCGCCGTCATTCCAATCTTCCAACACTGGTTGCAGCAGCCCCGCTGCAATTTGCGCCTCGGCGGTGAAGTCCAGCGTGCGCACGAAGCCGGCACCGCTGATCGCCGCGACGACCGCCGATTCCGGATCGCTGAATGACAGCGCCGCGGCGGGAATGATCGCTTGTTCTTCGTTGCCCTTCTTGAACATCCATTCGCGGATCTGATTACTGCCCGGCCGGAACATGGCGATACATTGCTCGGGCCGCAGGTCGGCCGGCGTCTTCGGTGGGCCGCCCATGCGCTCGATGTACTCTGGCGAAGCGCAGGTCACGCCGCGCAAATTACCTACCCGGCGGGCGATCAGGCTGGAATCACTCAGCGTTCCGACACGCAGAGCGGCGTCGATGCCCTCCTGCACCAGGTCGATCACCCGATCGTTCATGCTCATCTGCAGCGTGAGCTCGGGGTTCTGTTCAATGAAGCGCGGCAGGGCCGGTACGATCAGCAATCGGCCTAGCGAGATCGGTACGTCAACCCGTAGCTTGCCGCGGGGAACTCCCCGTGACTCGGAGACTTCATTTTCTGCATGATCGAGCTGCGAGAGGGCCTCGCGGCAGCGTTCGTAGAAGCCGGTGCCGAGATCGGTCAGGCTTAGCGAACGGGTGGTGCGGTTGAGCAGGCGCGCCCCCAGGCGTTCCTCCAGGCGGCTCACCGCCTTGCTTATCGCCGAAGGGGACATACCTAGCGTTTGCGCGGCGGCCACGAAGCTATGGGCTTCGACGACACGCACGAAGGCTACGATGTCACTGAAATTGTTCATTCACTGCATTCTTTCCCTGCTGTCACGGAACCGTGACATGGCCGGCATTGTAGGCTCCGAATTGATGACCACGCAGCACGAAGTTTTTGCTGGCGCGGTGGTTTACCGCTAACGGAAGCTTGACTAATGTATCGCCCAATTTCGCAACCCTTGATCAGCAGTCGCAACCGGGGGGATTGAACGATGTTTCTGGTGACGGATGTAACGGGGCACGTCGGCCGAGCCGTGCTCGCCGAGCTTGCCAATCAGCCCGTGGCCGTCCGCGCGTTGCTGCAGGAGCCCGTCGACTTACCCATCAAGGCGCCAAACATTGAGGCGGTACGTCCCGATCCCGAAGACCCCGCCAGTTTGCAGCGCGCGGTCGAGGGTGTCGAGGCGGTCTTTCTGGCCTCCCAACTTTCCCCACACATCGCCGAAGCGCATCTGAAGATCGCCAACGCCGCTAAAAACGCGGGCGTGAAGCGCTTCGTGCAGCTCTCCGGCGTGGGCGCGAACCCGCAAATGTGTTGTGCCCGCATGCTGCGCTGGATGGGCCAGGCCGAAACTGGCGTGGCGGCCTGTCCCGACGTTGCCGTGACTCGCCTGCGGCCGTCCTACATGCTGCAAATGTTGTTCGAATTCGCTCCCGCCATCGCTCAACAGGGCCTGATCAATGGCCCGTTCCGCTCCACTCAATGGAGCTGGGTCGACGCCCGTGACGTCGCCGCGGTGGCAGTAGCAGCTTTGAAGGATCCATCGCATGCGGGGCGCATCTACACGGTGACGGGTTCGGAGTCGCTAAGCTTTCCGCAAATCGCTGACAGGCTCAGTCATATTCTCGGCAAGCCGGTGCGTTATCAGGACATCACCGCCAACGAGGCGCGCGGCTGGCTGCAAGGCAAGGGCTTATCGCCGGTGATGATCGAAGCGAAGTTGGAGTTGTGGGATGCGTGCGCGTCGAACATGTTGTACGCGGCGCCGAACTCGGTCGTGCAGGACGTGACGGGGCGCGCGCCCCGAACGCTGGAAGATTTCATCCACGACTACAAGGCGAGATTCCTCTCGGCCTCAGCAGCCTGATCGACCGCGGTGAGTTTTTTCTCCCTTCAGGAGAAATATTCCAGAAGGGAAGTCGCGTGGCACACGCGACGGGCCGTAGCTACCTCAGTTCCTTGCTATCCGTACCAGGCGACGAAGTCGCATTTTATAACTGTGGCCGGTTCAAGCCTCAGCGATTGAAGCTGGGCGTCAGTCCTGGCGAAACGGAAATTTCCACGGAGCGATGATCGTTGTCCACCGTCACCAACGTGACCGGTCGTCTCCACACGCGGGCAACGTATTCGAGCACTCGTCGAGCCCGCTCGGGATCGAGGCCGCGGCCGTCGGTGACATGGTCGTGCACCAGCTCCAGCTTGCCATCCAAATGAATCTTTGACGCACTCACGCGCGGCGCTCCGAAGCCGTACTTCGGTGCAAGCAGCGCCTCGTGTAGCGACGATAGATCGGTGTCCTGCACGGTCAACGTGCCCGTCGCCGGGCCTTTGTAGCGGAACAGTTTCAATTCGGTGGCGAGGTCGTGCGTGAGATGGTTGCGCACGAACGAGAAATCATCGTCTTCCGCCATGATTCGCCGTGCCGCTTCCAACCCTTGAGCCTCTACAATCTTTTCCCAGATCGAAAAGCCGAGGTGATACGGGTTGGTCTGCAATGCCACGTTCTCGCCGGTCGCCGTCGGGCGCACCACATCCGAGTGACATTTGATCGCATCGACGTATGCAGACGCAGGCAGGAAGTCCGCCTCGCGTAACAAACGTGCATGCCAATACGAAGCCCAGCCCTCGTTCATGATCTGGCATGCGAACACGGGATAGAAATAAAACGACTCCTCGCGCACGGCGAGGAAGATGTCGCGTTCCCACGGTTCCATCTCGGGCGAATACTGCGCGATGAACCACAGCAGATCGCTTTCGGGATGCGGCGGAATCGGTGCCTTCTTCGCCGGACCTGTCGACTGCGGCCGCGCCGTGTCTGGACCCAAAGAAGCAAAACGTTTCGCGAACCCTTCGTCGACGGCAATCGGGTTGCTGCGATCGGGCAGCGTTTCGGCATACCGTGGCCGGCGCAAACCTTGATCGATATCGATGTGCTGCTCTAACGACAGCGCCGCATCGAGCACCAACTCCACGCGCTCCAGGCCATGCTCCTGAATCGCCATCGCGATCTGGCGAGCATGTGCCGCCGCCTGCTCGACGATATGCTCGCCGACCTGCGCCTGGCTCTTCCGAAACAGCATGTTGTTGGTCGAGAAATCGGCGTGACCCAGCACGTGTGCCGTGACCAGCACGTTCTCGGCAGCGCTGTTGCTCTTGGCGAGATACGCACGGCCGGGATTACCAGGGAACACGACCTCGAACAGTCGCGACAAGCCCATGCGGTGCTGGATCAGCTGATAGATATAACGAACGCCGAACGACCAGTGCGGCATGCGCACGGGCAGTCCGTAGATCGCAATCTCGGTCATGAAGCTTTCGGGCACGACCTCGAATTCGACCGGGTGGTACTTCAGCCCTTGCGCGCGCGCCAATTGCTCGATGCGCGAGATGTGGGACTGCCAGTCCTCCGCATGCATGGGGGGGTGTGAGGTTGGCATCACGCACCTTGCGAAGCTTTGGTGAAGAAATGCCGCACGGCGTTCCAGATGTCGTCGGTACCGCTGACGCGATACGCGCCGACGCGATCGTCATCGCGCGACAGGTCCACGAATAAACGACCGATCTCGCTGTCGGGCGCGTTGCCGGCGAGCGGCGCAACTTCCAGGAAGCCGGAGTAGTTGCAATCGCCCGCGATGTCTTCCAGCGCGGCCTGCGCCTGCGGTTGATCGGAAGGAAAGTTCTCGCCATCGGAGGCGTAGAACAAATAAACGTTGTACTGGCTCGGGCTGTAACGCTCGTCGATGATCTGGCGCACCTTCTTCAAGCCCGCCGATGCGACCGTGCCGCCGGTGCCGGTGACTTTGAAGAATTCGTCTTCCTCGAATTCCCACGCCTCGGACGTGTGCGCGACGAACACCAGATCGAGATGACGATACTGGCGTCGCAAGCCTTGAATCGCCCAGAAGAAGAACGTCTTGGATATCTGCCGCTCGCGCTCGCCCATGCTGCCCGAGACATCGAGCAACAGGATCACGACCGCTTGCATCGCCGGCTGCTCGCGCTTGGCGAGCTGGCGATAACGCAAATCGTCGTCGGTAAACGAGGGTGATTCGGCGCCGGCCGCCGTTTGCACGCCGCGACGTTTGATCGATTCTTTCATCGAGCGGCGGCGATCGAGTCGCGAGCGCGCGCCACGACGATCCCAGCCTTCGCGCGTCCAATCGTCTTCTTTGGCGCGTCCGGCCTTGGCTTCGAGATTGGGAAGATTCATTTCCTCCCACAGCCAATCGACGATGTCGTCGATGCGAAATTCGAGCGTGTATTGCACGCCGCCGTCTTCATTGCCGCCCTGGCCGCGTTGATTCTCACTGTCCTGCTGGGGGCGGCCGATGCGATCGCCGGGCTTGGCCTGGCCTTGCCCGACGCCTTGTTGCTCATTGGAGTTGCGCAGGCGGAAGCGATAGTGCTCTAGCATCTTGACCGGCACGCGCACCGTGCTGGCGCCGCCGGTGAGCACGTCCGCGCCCGCAACGATCTGCGGCAGATGTTGGCGCACGGCGTCGCGCACCTTCTCATTGTGACGTAACCAGTCGCGTGCCCCGCGCGAGAACAGATCGTACCAGCCTGCATCGCCCGGGCTGCGATTACCGCCCGAGCCGCCGTTTCCGGAATTGGAGTCGCCGGAGGAGCCTTTGCCCGTTGCGTTGTCACTCATATTCGCTCGCAGCCCCCTGTGTCACATCAAAGGGTCTTGCCGCGCGCAGGGCAGCTCGGGTTCGGCGAGACTACTCCTGTGCCAGCAAGGTAGTGACGTAACTCAGCGCTTCCTTGGCGCTGTGATCGTCATAACCATACTCCGAGGTCAACCGGTCCTGAACCGCGGAAATTTTCTTACGCGCCTCGTCGTCGGGACGCGCCGCGGACGTCACCAGCCTCAGTACATCACGCCGCTCCTCGAACAGATACTGTTCGATGGCCTCACGCATGCGCGAATGACTGTTGAGGGTGAATTTCTCACCCTGCTTGTACGCCACCATGGCCTTGCGCACGACTTCCTGGCGGAACGTGAGCTTGCCGGACTCCGACACCTTGATCTTCTCCTCGACCGAGCGCAGGAAACGCTCGTCGGCCGGACGCGATTCGCCGGTAATCGGATCGGTGACTTCGCGATGATCGAGCGAGGCCTCCACTTCATCGAGATACTTGTCGAGCAGTTGTTGCGCTTCGTCCTCGAACGAGGCGAACAGCGCGCGATGCACGTCCTCCTTCACCCAACGGTTATAGAAGTCCTTTCGTGCCAACACCAGATAGTCGATCCACAACTTTTTCGCCTTCGCGTCCATGCGCGCGTCGGTTTCGATCGAATCCTTGAGCGCCAGCAGCACTTCCATGCTGGTGAGGCTCTTCTTGTCGGTGCGCGTGATCGCGTTCGAGATCGAATTAACGATGAAGCGCGGACTGACGCCGGTGAGACCTTCCTCGGGTGACTCGGCGCGCAACCTGACAATTTCGTTTTCCGGGAAACCCTCGACGCTCTCGCCGGCATAAAGGCGCAACTTCTTTGCGAGATCGAGGCCTTCGCGCTCCGGTTTGTACAGGCGCGTCAGAACCGCGAACACCGCGGCCAGCTTCAGCGCATGTGGATCGAGATGCACATCGCGAAACGCCGGCGCCGCTGATACCAGCTTGTGGTAAATGCGCGATTCTTCGAAATACGACAGGGTGTAAGGCACCTTGACGATGACCATGCGGTCGAGCAGCGCCTCGTTTTCCTTTTCCTGCAGGAACTTGTGGAACTCGGCGAGGTTGGTGTGCGCGAGGATGGTCTCGTCCAGGTAGATCAGCGGGAAGCGCGACACCTTGACGTTCTTTTCCTGCGTCAGGGTCAGCAGCAGATACAAGAACTCGCGCTTGACCTTGAGGATTTCGATCATCTCCAGCACGCCGCGGCTCGCTGCGTACACGGCACCGGACCACGACCACGCGCGCGGGTCGCCTTCGTCGCCGTATTGCGCGACTTTGGACAGGTCAACCGAGCCAACCAGATCCGCGAGATCCGCGGTGGTGGGATCGTGAGGCGCGTATGTGCCAACGCCGACACGCGAGGCCTCGGAAAGGAACACTCGCTCAACCGGCATGCGCAGGAAGTCGCCTTCGAACTCGCGTTCGAGTCGATCGCGCGCCCACGGGCTGAGCTCACCTTTGATCTCTACGCCATACGTATCGCGGAACTCCGCGCGCAGGCTCGCGGGAATGAGATTCAGTGGCGACTCGTGCATGGGCGAGCCCTGCAAGGCGTACATAGCGCCTTCGTCGGTGTGGCTGTATTCCTCCAGGCCGCGCTTGAGCAGGATGGCCATGGTGGATTTGCCGCCCGACGGCGGGCCCAGCAGCAGTAGCAGTCGTCTGCCAACATCGGAGCCGGCAGCCGCTGCTTTGAAGTAGTCAACGATGCGGCCAAGCGGTTCGTCGATACCGAACAGCTCACGCTTGAACAGCTCTTTGGCGCCGGCGTTGGCGGGCTCGCCGTTACCGTTGCCATTGGTGGACCCAGTGCCGTTACTGGCCGCGGCGTTTTTGCCGAACCAGTTGAGCATGTCCCAGAGATATTCGTGACTGGTGCGCGCCAGTTGCCGGGTATTGCCGGGAACCACGGTGCGCAGGAATTCGCCGAAAGTTCCAGACCAGTGCTGCGCACGGTGGAACCGGCTGTAGGCGCTCAAGGCCTCGACGAAGTTCTCGCCGCGTTGCGAGCTTCCTCTGGGGCTGTCTGACTGCATCGAACCGCCCTCCACATCAGCTACAGGTCGACCGAAAGGTCGAGACCTGCAGTTCTATATACACGTTACGACAGCATGCTCGTGCACGCAGTTCACACTGTCCTCATTCGTAACCAGCATACAGCCACACGCTGTGCGCGGGCACTCAATGGTTACACCTTTCGTCGTGCCTGACGATTTCCGACATCCCTCATCAAAGACTGATCCATGCCCGAACATGTTCCGCGATTGTGTGCGCCAACCGGGTGCGCTGCTCGCGTGCAAGTGGCCGCGAAGTTCGGCGAGTTTGTTAAAGGGAAAAGTAACGAACATCCGCTCGGGTAGCGGAGGGCGCAGCTGGATTGCGCTTAAGTTGCGCATCTCACTCGATTGAGTGCGGAACATGACTCACTGATTACTCTCTTCGTGCCGATCTTGCAATGCGATTCATGCTGATCGTCTGCATGGCGCATGCCAGGGCGCGCCCAAGGCCGGCTTCAGTGGCTGTTCATGGTTGGGGGCGAGAGGCCTCGCCCCCAAATCCGACAGAGCTTGTATTAGGCCGCGACAGTCACCGGCGTGACGTTGGGCTGAATTCCTAGCGCTTCACGAATCACGTCATCGACACGTTCGCAAAACACGAACTCCAGCTCCTGTCGCACACTTTGCGGCACATCTTCGAGATCCTTGCGATTACGCGCCGGTAACAACACCTTGTGGATGCCTGCGCGATGCGCGGCCACCGTCTTTTCCTTGACGCCGCCGATCGGCAACACCAGGCCGCGCAGGCTGATCTCACCGGTCATCGCTACATCGCTACTCACCGTCCTGTTGGTGAACAGTGACACCAGCGACGTAAACATCGACACGCCCGCGCTCGGACCGTCCTTCGGAATCGCGCCCGCCGGTACGTGAATATGCACGTCGCTCTTATCGAACACGGCCGGATCGATACCGAGTCGCGCAGATTGTGACTTCAGCAGTGACAACGCTGCCTGCGCGCTCTCCTTCATCACATCGCCGAGCTGACCCGTGAGGATCAACTTGCCGTTACCCGGCACGCGCGTCGATTCGATGAAGAGGATGTCGCCGCCCACCGGCGTCCACGCGAGTCCCGTCGCCACGCCAGGCACGCTCGTGCGCATCGCCACTTCGTTCTCGAAGCGAGGCGCGCCGAGAATCGGCGGCAGATCGTTCACATCGATCCGCTGCTGAGAGACTGTGCCTTCGGCGATCTTCACCGCCACGTTGCGCAAGACGGAGCCGATCATGCGCTCCAGGTTACGCACACCGGCCTCGCGCGTGTGATCGCGCGCGATCTGGCTAATCGCATCGTCGGTGACAGACACCTGCTCGGGCTTCAAACCATTCGCTTCGAGCTGACGACGCACCAGGTAGCGCCTGGCGATCTGCACCTTCTCTTCCTCGGTGTAACCGGTGAGCTCGATCACTTCCATACGATCCCGCAGCGGGCCGGGAATCGTGTCGAGCACGTTCGCGGTCGCGATGAACACCACCTTCGACAAGTCGAACGGCAAGCCAAGGTAATTGTCGCGGAACGTATTGTTCTGTTCCGGATCGAGCACTTCGAGCAACGCCGACGCCGGGTCGCCCTGGATGCCCGCACCCAGCTTGTCGATTTCGTCGAGCATCACCACCGGGTTGCGCGTGCCCGCCTTGCGTAAGGCTTGCACGATGTTGCCCGGGAGCGCGCCGATGTATGTACGACGGTGACCGCGAATCTCCGCTTCGTCATGCACGCCGCCCAAGCTCACGCGGGCGAACTTCACGCCCAATGCGCGCGCGATGCTTTGACCCAGCGAGGTCTTACCCACGCCCGGCGGACCGACAAAGCACAAGATCGGGCTGCGACCTTGAGGATTGAGCTTGCGCACGGCGAGATACTCGACGATGCGTCGCTTGATCTTCTCCAGGCCGTAGTGATCCTCGTCGAGCACGCGACGAGCGTTCTCGATGTCGATGCTTTCGCTGTCGAGCTTCGACCATGGCAGCTGGATCATCCAATCCAGCCAGGTGCGCAACATCGAGTACTCGGCGCTTGCATCCGACATGCGTTCAAGGCGCTTGAGCTCTTTCTCCGCCTGCTCGCGCGCTTCGTCCGGCATGCCGGCCTTCTCGATGGACTCGCGCAGCTCAGCGATTTCCTCGCCCGCTTCGCCGTCCTCGCCGAGCTCCTTGCGGATCTGGCGCAGCTGTTCGCGCAACAAGGCTTCCTTGTGACGCTCGTCGATGGCGTCACGCGTCTTCTCTTCGAGCTGACGCTGGAGACGCAGCACTTCGATGCGTTTCTGGAGCAGCTCGCTGACACGCTCCAATCTCGCCTTGAGATCGAATGTTTCCAGCAGCTCCTGTTTGTCCGCCGGCTTCACGTCCATGAAGCTTGCGACCATGTCGGCCAGCGTCGACGCGGACTCCACCGCTTGAATCGCGTTGGAAAGCTCGGCCGGCGCTTGCGGCAACAGGCCGATCGCCTCCGACGACAAGCGCTTGAGGTTGAGTGCGCGGGCTTCGACATCGCTGCCGATGTGCGGCGGGTCGGAAATGTATTCGACGCGCGCGACCATATACGGCAGACCGTTCTGCCAATCGAGCACGCGGAAGCGACGCTCGCCCTGGACGACGAGATGATGAGTGCCGTCCGTGCCTGTCACATAACGCACGATGTTTGCGACGGTACCGATGTGATGCACATCGCTGCCCGTCGGCGCCTGCAGATCCGGGTCGTGCTGTAACAAGAAGCCGATCTTGCGATTGTTACGCACGGCTTCCTGCGCGGCGGCCAGCGAGCGGTCGCGGTTGATCGCCACGGGCACGACGGTGCCGGGGAACAGCACCAGGTTGCGCACCGGCACGATCACCAGCATATCGTCGGTGATGGTCGGCACGCTGTTGTCACGTATTGAATCGGTCATTGAGTTTCTCACTTGCCGTGGCGGCATCAGCGTTGAGCGAGCCGTAGACGCAGGCAGCCATTCACATACGCCTGCTCCAACAATTGATAGCGACCTTCGGGAAGCGCGATGCGCCGCTCGAAGCGCCCGTATGGAATCTCCAACCGGTGAACCGCGGTCGCGTGGTTGGTGACTGGCAGTGGACGAGTGGCGCCGACGATCAACAGTCCGCTGTCGGTGCGGACCTCGATGTGCTCGGCGGCGACGCCCGGCAATGCCACGGCGACTTGAACCTCGTTTCCATAAGCGAGGATGTCGACAGGGGGTTCCCAGCGCGGTTCGGCGGCGACAGCGTGGCCGAAGCGAAAGAACTGGCGCTGCAGCCGTTGCGCGCGCTCCATCATTTCGCAGGCCTCTGCCCACATCCACGAGGGTGGGTTACGAGTGGCCATGAGTGCTTCCCAAGGTAGTCATGAGCGACTACGTGGGGACGACAGCGGGAGTATCAACGGTAAACTGACGCAGCCGTCAGTCAGGTTTTACATTCAGCAATGGCCACGCGCTCTTTCGACGCACGTTTCTATCAACGCTTCTATATGGACCCGCGCACGCGAGTTACAACTCGCGAGGAAATGGCCCGGCGCGGCGACATGGTGGCGGCGCTGGTCCAGCAGCTGGAGCTGCCGGTGAAGCGGATTCTCGATGCCGGCTGCGGACTTGGCTGGTTGCGCGAGCCGCTACTGGAGGCGTTCCCGGGGGCGACCTATGTGGGCCTGGAGGTCAGCGAGCATTTGTGCCAGGAGCACGGTTGGATACGCAAGTCGCTCGCCGACTATCGGCCGCGCGGCCAGTTCGATCTGATCGTTTGCTATGACGTCATGCAGTACTTGTCTGATCGCGACGCTGCGAAGGCCATGGCGAACCTGGCGCGCCTGTCGCGAGGCGCGTTGTACTTTCACGCGCCGACCCGAGGGGACTGGCGAGACAACGCCGATCTCTCGACCAGCGACGGCGACATCCATTTACGAACCGTGGATTGGTATCGAGCGCGACTGAAGCGTCATTTCGAGCACGCCGGCTTTGGTATCCATGTACGCCGGGGAGTGCCCATCTGCCAATGGGAGCTGGAGCGGGCCTATTGAGGTTTTTTTATTTGGCGAAGGGCTCGTTTTGGGACGTAAATGGTATGCGTCGGCTGTTCAATAACGGCCACAACTGCGGCCACGCGTGAAAGTGGGCTAGCCTCCAGGCCAAAATGGATCCGCTTCTGGATCACTACCCCATCGTCCAATCAACATCTCCATGAAGCTACGCACCTTCATGGCGAGGTTGCGCCGCTGCGGATACATCACATAGATCCCCAGCGAGCCCGCATCGTAGTCCGGCAACACCTGCTTGAGCGTTCCGGTGCGCAACTCCTCGTATACATTGAACGACGGCTGCAGCGTTATGCCCTGTCCCCGTAGCGCCGCCTGCTTTAATAAATCGTTACTGGTGGCTCGCAGGGTGCCCAACGCCTGGACCACCGCGTTGTGGCCGGCGCGCTCGAACCGCCATTGCTGAGAGGTCGGGGCAGCGTCGCTGAACGCCAGCAAATTGTGCTGAGGCAGATTTTCAGGAATCTCCGGCGCCGGATTGCGCTTCAAATATTCAGGTGAGGCGCAGGCTATCAGGCGCGCCGTGGCCAGCTTGCGCGTAGTCAGGTTGGTGCGCAGGTGCGAGCTGGCGCGAACCGCCAGGTCGAATCCTTCTTCCACCAGATCGACGAAGTGATTGCTGACGCTCACCTCAAGGCGCACGTCAGGATGCTTCGCCGAATAGTCGAGCAGCGCTGGGCCCAGATGCGACAGGTCGAAGGCGCCGGAGACGCATATCTTCAGCGAGCCTTTCGGCACGGCTGTGTTCGCGCTCGCGACCGCCTCGGCTTCGTCGATGTCTTCCAGGATCTGGACGCAGCGCTGGTGATAGGCCTGGCCGACATCGGTGAGGCTCAGCGAATGGGTCGAGCGATTCAACAATCGCGAGCCCAACTCGGTTTCGAGGTGCCCAATATATTTGGTCACCATCGGCGCGGACACACCCATCCGCCGCGCCGCCTCGGCAAAACTGCCCAGTTCGACCACTCTCGCCAGCGCCACCATGCAGGTGAACTTATCCATCTTTCTTTCCCCCCAGGAAAGATTCCATTGCCCAACAGGCACCGCTCCCCATCGCAGCGAAATCCCCTTCGCCCCATGCACTCGTCATTGGGCGGAATCATTCACGACGCATTCACGGCCGGGCCGACAGCCCGCTCACGCCGAAACCCTAAATTCTCTGCGTCTACAAGCAGATTAGTGCACTTGCAGCAGTGTGATTGCAATAACGATGCGACGGTGTGGTTGCCGCATGAGTAACAACGGAACGCTGTGCGTACTACGGTCCGTCGCGATTCCCAATGCGCGATTCATGAATGTCATTCCGGTCGCCGCGTTTATCGAGCCCGTTGCTTTGGAGACAGTAGCGCCACGTCAGAAACATCTAACACGGGACAGGTAAACGCAGCGTGCAAAACAGCACCGCGCGCTTGGGAAGGGTACGAACATGGCGACAACAAACAAAATCACATGGGCTGCTCAGCTGCGCTGGGCAATTCTCGCGGCGCTAGGCAGCGCTGCATTAGCTGTTAACACTCAGGAAGCGCGCGCTGCCGACAGCACCGCGAATGTCGCGACGGGCAGCGAACAAACGGTTCTGGTCGGCGAAGTCGGCTCGGACATCACCGAGGTCGTGGTTTCCGATCAGCGCATTCCGTGGCTCGAAGGTGTCGATGCCTTGCGCGTACAGATCGACAACGATCTGTTCGCCGGCGACCAGAAAGATCGCGATTACACCGGCGGCATGAGCATCACGATTTCCGGCGAGCGCGCCCGCGACGGTTCGCTGTCGCTCGATCCTTTACTGCGACGACTCGACAACTTGAGCGCCGCGGGTACGCACGGCGATGAGACGAATGTTCACTACGCTCGACAGATCGGATTGCTCGCGTTCACGCCGAGCGACACGCTCGTCAAAGAAGTGCAACCCGACGATCGGCCGTACGCGAGCTTGCTGTTCCTGTCGAACGGTCGGGTGAGCGTCGATGCGAACGATCGCGGCGCCTGGACCAGCAGTTTGACAGTCGGTGTGCTGGGATTGTCGCTGTCCGAACGTTTGCACAGCGCGGTTCACGAGCTCGTCGGCTCGGAACGTCCGCTGGGTTACGATCATCAGATCTCCGCCGGCGGTGAACCGACGGCGCGTTACACACTCGCGCGTCAGAAACTTTGGATCGCCGATCCGAGCGGGCTGGTCGATGTGAAGACGACAGTGCAAGGCAGTGTCGGCTTCCTCACCGAAACGAGCGCATCGATCTCGTTGCGCGCCGGTCGCTTCAACTCGCCCTGGTGGGGATTTGCGCCGGAGCTCACCGACTACATGGCTGCGCCGGTGCCGAGCGAAAGTTATCGCGGCGGTCGCGAGCTTTATGTGTTCGCCGGTGCGCGAGTGAAGGCACGTGCGTACAACGCGTTCCTGCAAGGACAGTTTCGTCACAGCGACGTGCACTACTCCTCGGATGAAATCGAGCCGCTGCTCGCCGAAGCGTGGGTTGGTGTAGTGACGCAGATTCTGGATCAGACGCAGCTCAGCTACGCGTTGCATTACCAGACTGCGGAGCTGCGCGATGGTCCCGCGTCACGCGATTCGCTGTGGGGTGCTGTGCAGCTCACGCACGCGTTCTAAACAAGTTTCCTCGACCCACTCCCTGCAACTCGGCCCGCTCTATGCGGGCCATTTTTTTGGGAGTCACTTCGACCGCGGCAGGCGCACACCCTTCAAACCGGTGTGCTGGGTGCGGAATGGTTGCTGTTTGTTAGTTGGCTTATTGGATCGGACAGGCGCTTGCGCCTTTGCCTGGCGCGGCGAACGGCGGCCTTCGTGCTCCTGGCCGGTGCCCAACGGCTGCCAGGCCGGAATCAACTGGTGCTTGCCGGCGCCGATCAAGTCGGCGCGCCCCATGCGACGGAGCGCCTCGCGAAGGATCGGCCAGTTGTTGGCGTCGTGCCAGCGCAGGAAGGCTTTGTGCAGCCGGCGCACCTTCAAGCCCTTCGGGATGTGCACTTCTTCACTGCTGTGAGTGATCTTTCGCAGCGGATTCTTGCCCGAGTGCCACATCGCCGTGGCAGTGGCCATGGGCGAGGGCAGGAAAGCCTGCACCTGGTCGGCGCGGTAGCCGTTTTGTTTCAACCAGAGCGCCAGTTCGAGCATGTCCTCGTCGGTCGTGCCCGGATGCGCGGCGATGAAGTAGGGAATCAGGTACTGCTCTTTGCCCGCTTCCTTGGAGAACTTCTCGAACAACGCCTTGAAGCGGTAATAAGTACCGACGCCCGGCTTCATCATCTTCGACAGCGGGCCTTCGCCGATCGCTTCGGGCGCGATCTTCAGATAACCGCCGACGTGATGCTGGACCAGTTCCTTCACGTACTCGGGCGATTCCACCGCCAGGTCGTAGCGCACGCCCGAGCCGATCAGGATCTTCTTGATACCGGGCAGCGTGCGCGCGCGTCTATACAGTTTGATCAACGGCATGTGATCGGTGTTGAGGTTCGGGCAAATACCCGGGAACACACACGATGGCTTGCGACAGGCCGTTTCGATCTCGCGCGATTTGCACGCGAGCCGATACATATTGGCGGTCGGGCCGCCGAGATCGGAGATCACGCCGGTGAAGCCCGGCACCGTGTCGCGCACGGTTTCGATCTCCTTGATGATCGAATCTTCGGAGCGATTCTGAATGATGCGGCCTTCGTGCTCGGTGATCGAACAGAAGGTGCAGCCGCCGAAACAGCCACGCTGGATCGCGATCGAGAAACGAATCATCTCGTACGCGGGAATCTTCACCGCCTTGTCGCGCTGATCGCCGTAGAACGGATGTGGCACGCGCCGGTAGGGCAATTCGTAAATTGCATCCATTTCCCTAGTGGTCAGGGGCAGCGGCGGCGGGTTCAACCACACATCGACGTCGCCATGACGTTGAACCAGCGCGCGTGCGTTACCGGGATTCGATTCCAGGTGCAGGATGCGAGAGGCGTGCGCATACAAGACGGCGTCTTCGCGCACGGCTTCGAACGCCGGCATGCGAATGACGGACTGCGCACGGTCGGCCGATTTCACGTGGCGATGAAACTTCACCACCCGCGTTGCCGATTGTTTGCTCGCATCCGACGCGCACGGCGGAGCCGGCGCTTCTCCGGACGAGGCGCCGTCGGCAGAAACATCATTTCCGGTCGCGGCGACCGGCGCTGAAATATTTGCGGTGGCTTGATCTGGCTGCGCCGCTGCCATTGCAGCCTTGGATCTCGCGTCGTTTGCGGCATACGGATCGATCGGCGGATTGATCGGGCCTGGCTCGTCGATGGTCGTCGAATCGATCTCGGTCCAACCTTCCGGTGTCGAGTGACGCGCGAACGCAGTCCCTCGCAGGTCGGTGATCTCATCGATGCGGGCGCCTTTCGCCAGGCGATGGGCGATCTCCACGATCTGACGCTCGCCGTTGCCGTAGACGAGCAGGTCCGCTTTGGAGTCGAGCAGAACCGACCGGCGCACCTTCTCCGACCAATAATCGAAGTGGGCAATGCGCCGCAGGCTGGCCTCGATGCCACCAACCACCACCGGCACATCGGTGAACGCCTCGCGCACTCGCTGTGCGTACACGATCACCGACCGATCCGGCCGCTTGCCGCCTTCGCCGCCGGGCGTGTACGCATCGTCGCTGCGAATACGGCGATCCGACGTGTAGCGATTCACCATCGAATCCATGTTCCCGGCGGTGATGCCGAAGAACAGATTCGGTTTGCCCAGCCGCGTGAAATCCGCCGTCGAGCGCCAGTCCGGCTGCGCGATGATGCCGACTCGAAACCCTTGCGCTTCGAGCACTCGACCGACGATGGCCATGCCGAAGCTCGGATGATCGACGTACGCATCGCCGGTCACGACGATGATGTCGCAGCTGTCCCAGCCGAGCGCGTCCATCTCCTCCTTGGACATGGGCAGGAACGGAGCAGTCCCGAAGCGGGACGCCCAGTACTTGCGATAGGAGAAGAGTTCGCGGGGAACGGGTTGCATGCGGAAAGGGGGCGGCAAAGAGGGGGCGGATACTACGCTAATTTGGCTTTCAGAGCCTTGCGGCGGGCGGCGGCGCTGACCGTGGACACGTAGGGCGAATGCTTATCGAAGAATCGCCACGGTTTCCGGGCCCAATCGCCGGCGTAATCGACGCCGATCCGGGGGCCGCGACCCACGCTCGGCGCTCGATATCGGGCCGGCTTCTCCAGCCACAAGGTGTCCCCGAGCAGATCCGCGCCGTTCAGGCTGCGATCGATATGCATCGCGCGACATAACAGCCCCGGCCCGTGCGTTGTGTCGGTAATCCCGCTCACGGGCTCGATCCCCCGCAGCAGCACGGCGTGCGGCGTTCCGTCCGCGGCCGTGACCACGTTCAGGCAATTCCAAAAGCCATATATAAGGTAAACGTACGCATGCCCCGGCGGCCCGAACATCACTTCGGTCCGCTTCGTCCGCCCTCGCGACGAATGTGCCGCAAGATCGTGCGGCCCCTTGTACGCCTCCGTTTCCACGATTCGCCCCACCTGCTCGCCTTCAGGGCCGGCGTGGATCAGATGCATGCCCAGCAGATCGCGGGCGACGAGCAATGTTTCTCTGGCGTAGAAGGCGCGAGTCAGCTTGGCGGGCATGGGATCATTATACGAACGATGCTTGTTCGATCAGCCACGCTTCGACGCTCGACGCCGCATCGTCATGTAACGAACGCTCGGGCCGCACGATGTAGTACGCGAGGGCGTCAAGTACCGGTTCGAGTCGCGACTCCAACACGCCTAGCTGTAATTCCTGCTGGATCAAAACCAGGCTGAGCAGCGCTACGCCTTGGCCGGCGACTGCTGCTTGAATGGCATGGCTCTCGTCCGAGTAACGAATACCGGCCTCGGTGTTCAAGTCGGGCAACTGCGCGGCGCGAGCCCAAGATGCCCAGGTCAAATCGACCGGCAGCCGTTGTTCCCAATCGAAATGAATCAATGTGCGGCGCTGCAAGTCGGCCACAGTGACGACGCCGAGCGTCGGGCTCGCCACCGGCGCGAATCGGTCTTGCAGCAGCAACGTAGATTTCATTCCTTCGTAGCGGCCCTGGCCGTAGCGAATCGCGATATCGATGGCACCAGCATTCAAATCGACAGGGCGATTCGATGCGTGCACATGGACATCGATGTTCGGATGCCGGGCTTGCAAATCCGCCAGCCGAGGCACCAGCCATTTGGCGGCGAATGCCGGTGTCGTCGAGAGTCTGACTAACGGCCGTGCGCGCTGGCGCAACCGTTCCACGCCGGAAGCAATCGTGTCGAAGCCTTCACGCACGGCCGAGTACAGCGACCGGCCTTCCGATGTGAGATCGACCGCGCGGGTCTTACGAACAAACAAGCGACAACCGATATCGTCCTCAAGAGCACGAATGCGATGACTCACCGCGGTCGCGGTGACGGCAAGTTCGTCAGCCGCTTGTTTGAAGCTGCGCAATCGTGCCGCTGCCTCGAAGGCGCGCAACGCGGACAGCGAAGGAATTCGTCGTGCCATATGCCTGAATCGATTTCAGCCGTCGGATGACAAATCGTCGTTTGTCTCGCCTCGCGCACGCCGCCAATGTTTGGGCATCGACAGCTCGCGAGGGGATGCTCATGACTACTTTACTGCACATCGATTCGAGCGCACGACCCGGACGCTCGGGGATCGATGCGCGAGGCTCGCACACGCGGCGCCTCACATCGCATTTCGTGCAGCGATGGCGGCAGGTGGATCCAGCAGTGAATGTGATTTATCGCGACGTCGGATCGAATCCACCGCCGCCGGTGAGTGGCGATTGGGTCCGCGCAGCTTTCACGCCCAAGCGCGCAAGAGATGCATCGATGCGCGAGATCCTGGCGACGAGCGATGCATTAGTGGCCGAGCTGATCGCCGCAGATGTAATCGTTGCCGGCGTGCCGATGTACAACTTCGGACCGCCCGCACAGTTCAAAGCCTATATCGACAACATCGTGCGAGTCGGAAAGACATTCGGTTTCGACCGCAGTCGCATCGGTGAACCGTACTGGCCGCTGCTCGCTGAGCAAGGCAAGCGACTCGTGATCTTGTCTTCGCGCGGCGATTACGGTTACGAGCAAGGCGAGCGCATCGCCGACCGGAATCATGTCGAAGCGTCGGTCCGAACGGCGTTCGCCTACATCGGCATCACGCAGTCATGGAATGTTGCCGTGGAGTACGACGAGTTCGGCGACGAGCGAGTGTTGGCCTCGATTGCGAAGGCCGAGCAGGCAGCGGATCGAGTGGTCGAGGAGCTTACTCGATCGAGCCCATGCCACCGGGCCAATGCCCCTGCAGCTGCATGACATCCAGCTCGACTGCTCCAGTGCTCGCATTCGCGGACTTGAGCTTGATGCGCATGAATTCCAGGGAGTCGCCGCGCTCGTGATAGAAAAAGATCGAGCTGCGATGATCGTCGCGTCCGGCGCGCGGCAGGACGAATTCGTTGAAGGCGGTTTCTTGAACCACCGGTCCACAGCTCAGCTGCGTGCCGCCGAACTCGACGAGCAAATGAGCGGCTTCGACGTCGCTGCTGTCGACAACATTCTTGACGGTGATTCGGAAGCGCGGGGGCAGGCCGGGCGCGGTGGCGAGCACATCGGTGGAGGCGCCGGAGCTCATTCGCAGAAGCTTACGTGTGCGGTCGACCCGCTGTGATTCGCTGACACGAACAGTCGGCGCTTCGCGATAAACGATCGGGCCAGGTGCGGCCGCGGCGCGCGCCGGAGAAACGGACGCATGCTGGCGACGCCAATACAAGGCCGCAACGATGAAGGCGGTCAGTAGACCGACCAGCCAGAGCTGTAACGCCACGTCTTCCATCACAATCCGATCCATCGAACTGTGGAGCAGTTTCCTCGAGAACTCGGCAGGAAATCGAGCAACTACGTCACACGGGCGCGTTGCGCGAGTCAACTTAATCCCGTGTGAGCGCAAACAATTTCTGTAGCAGCTGCCATTCGGTTCGCGTGTGCGAATCGGAGTCCTTGAGCTTGGTGAGCGCGGCCAGTACCTGCTTGCGATGCGCCTGCAGGGTGGGCTGAGCAAATTGGAGCTGAGAGACCAGCGCGTCGGACGCTTTCGCGGCCGACCAGCTCTGCACCGGCAACGCAGCCGATGGCATCGGTAGGGGTCCGACGTAGATCGGGCCCGATGCTGCCACAGCGATAGCATCCGCCGTGAGCGGCAACGCGCACGTTGTGAGTGCCAGTCGCGCAGCCATGTCCAGATATGCGCGAGCCGCAGTGACCAGCGTATCCGCAATCGCCGCCGCGTCCTTCTTCAACGCTACTTCGATTCGCGTACGCAACGAATTCTCTCTGCGCACGACCTGCCACAGACGAAAGCGACCATGGCCGTCGCGCGCCAGAACGATGCATCGATGTTTGGAAATAAACTTGCCGTTCGCAACGTGCAGGCGCGCCCAATTCACGAGCTCGGCACGTCCCGAGTCCGCATCGGCAAAGACCGCCGTTTGAGCGGAATGTAACAACCAGCGGTTGTTGACGTTGGCGTACCAGCCGCCGTCGTCGGCGCGATTGAGCTTGACCGTGGCCTGGGCGATCTCAAGCAGAATCGTGCGACCATCGACCGGTGGCCACACCAGGCCGCTCGGAACTTTTTCGTCGGGCAGCGCCGGGATTTCCGCGTCACTGTGCTTGATCGCAGTCGCCGGCGGGTTGCCGAGCGCATCGATGTTGGATTGCATTGCCTCTTGCAAGGCGATGGAAGCCAACGAGCTGGGACGTTGCAACTGATGCACCGCTGTGGCGTCGAGCCCATTCGATGCGATGGCTTGGTCGAGGTCCTGCGCGCCGGGCTCGGCCAGTCGTAGCTCCTGTAACAACTCGGCTGCGTTGTTGACCTGCGGTCGACCGGTCTTGAGCGAATCGCTGCTCATGAGCTCACGGATGCGATCCAGCGCCAGGCGCACCGCGAACACGAACGCCTCGCGAATGCCTGTGCCTTCGGTCGCTATCGATTCGACGATGGCCGAGCGCAGGTCCAGCTCGTCCAGCATCGAATGCAGTTGATCCAGAGGCGTGGCATCGGCAACGTCACGTTTGTTTGCTTGAAACACGATGCCGACGGGCGGCCCGCTCACTTCATCCAACACACCACGAAGTGCGCCTAGATAGTGACGGTCTGCCTCGAAGCCCGCGCGCGAGCTGTCGCCGACGAAGACGACGACATCGGCACTACGTAACAAACGTCGTCGGCGAGGTGCGAGGGTCGCCTGCCCGGGCACGCTGACGATCTGGCAGCGAATGCGCCGACCTTCGAACAATCCGCCGGTGTAGTCGAGCCAGTCGAAATATAGGGTGCGCCCGTTGTAATCCTGGGGCGAATAGACGTTCGAGCCGAAGCCGCGACCCAACGCGGCGACGCTCGTCGTCTTGCCGGCCATGGGCGCGCCGTCGTAGACGACGCGAATGACCACGCAGTTGTCATTTGGATCGATGACCGCCATGGCAGTTCAGAAGCGGCGGCTGTGCCGCCACCTCCATTCGCATTCGTCTCCGAGCAGATTAGAACGCGAGCGAACCTTCGGCATCGGCGCAGGCGCGGCGCGCCATGGCCAAGTTCGCTTTGGCGCGATCCAGCACCAGATACATGAAGATGCCGGGCTTGGCCTGGACCGGACGAATGATGTGGTACTGCTTGCTCAGCGTGATCAGGATGTCTTCGATCGCATCGCCGAGGCCGAGGCTCTTCATCGTGCGCATCTTGGCACGCACCACTTCGGTGTTACCTGCGGCGGCGAGCTCAAGGTCCAGGCCGGTGCCGGCGCTGCCCAACATCATGCCGCTGTTCGCGTCCACCAGTGCCGAGCACAGCGCGCCGTCGGTGCGCAATAAATCCTTCAACGATTCGGTTACGGTCGCCATTCGATTTCTCCTGCAAGGGGTTGCTAACTAAACTTGTGCCGACAGTGTAAGCGGTGCCGCCTGTTGACTAAGCAGCACGAGTGCTCATTTCGGCAGACTGCCTTCGAGCTTCGTGCCCAGATTGCGTGACGCCCACAGCAGTTTGCCCAGCAGCTCGCCGCTCTTTGCGACGATCGCGAGCGACAGTCGCGGCGTGGTGGCCAATCCGAGGATCATTACGGTGCCGCTGCCCGTTTCGATGATGAGGTTGCGGTTTTCGACCAAGCCAGCCTCGCGCGTCAGCGCTTCCGAGAGCGCTTGCATAGAGCTGCTCATCGCGGCGATCCGGGCAGTCATGGGCAGGTTCGGCGGATACGACGCGACTTCGAAGCCGTCGCCGGACGTGAGCACGGCCAATGTCACATCTGGGTTGGCGGTCGCAAAGGCTTGCAGATGACGCGCACCGGTGCGCATCACTTCGGGATCGAAACGTTGATTCGTGCTCATACCTGGTCCAGCTCGCGCAGCTCCAGGCTGGCCAGCAATGTATCGATCAGCAGCAATACGTCTTCGCGCTTGCGGACGTCGACGCTGAAAATGGGGGCAGAAAGTTGCAGCGATGCCAACGCCTGTGCGCAGGCATCGAGTAACTCGACATCGTCATCGGCACGCGTGCGGCCGACACCGACGATGAATGGTTGCTCGGGCGCGATGCGTGCAAACGCGGCGGCGTATGTGCGCAGATCGGGGAGCGCGTTTACGCTGGAGCCGTCGATGAGCAGGATCACGCCCATCGAGCCGCGGCCGATGATCTCCCACATGAAAGAGAAACGATCCTGGCCCGGTGTGCCGTAAAGGCGCACCACGGTGCCGTCTTCGAGGCCGATGTGTCCGAGATCGAGCGCGACCGTGGTGGCTTCCTTGGCGAAGCTCTCCTGGTCGTGATTGCGCATCTCGGTCGATATCGGTGCAATGTCGCTGACCGAGGTAATTGCCGTGGTTTTGCCGGCACCCATCGGGCCGGTGAAAACGATCTTCAGCTCCTGTGTCGCACTCATCAACGTGCTCCCAGACCCAGGTGCTTGCGCAAGTTGCGCAGAAAATGTTTGAGCCCGCCGGGTGGCACCGGTGTCTGACTCGATGGACGCGGCTGCTCGACCGTCGCCTTCGCTGGCTCGATGAGTCCGCAACAGGCGAGCGCATTCATCGTGCGAGTCGTGTGCTCGATCGGGCTCTGCGTGCGTGAAGTCAACGTCGCGACAGATCCAGCTGCACTCGCCAGCGCTGCGACGATGCGGATCTGCGCTGAGCGCACGACATCATCGCTCGCACGCACGCGGCCGAAGTCGGGCCAGCGGATCAAGCGATAGTTGGCGTTCTCTTCCACCCAGGGAGCGAGCGCCGCGCTGGCGTGATACGTGGCAAACCAGAACAGCTCCTGTCCCGGGCGCGCCGACAAGTTGTTGGGCGGCGGTGCGCTCTTTTGCAGCGTCAGGCCGCTAAGGTCGAGTGCGCCCGCGCGAATCGTGGCGGCGGTTGCGTTGTCACAGACGTAACGGCTGCCGTCGCCTCGCACCCAGAGCGACACGCCTCGTGCGCCTTTGCATTCCAGCCATAAGGTCGAATTGGTGAGCGAGCGCAACGTGCGCAGCGCTTCGACGAAGCTCCACGGATCGGAGGAGGGCGTACTCGGACGCTCTGGAATAATTTCGGGCGCGGCAGCGGCGGGCGCTTCGGTCCAGCCTTCCAATTCCGCTTCGACGCGTTCGAGCATACCGAGCACTTGAACGGCCGGAAACGGATACAGCAGCGTGTATGGACCGGCGGGATGTTTGGCGCCGTCGGTGCTTAGCTTGATGACGATCTTGCCGGCCACGCGCCACGCATCGATACGGGCAGCGTGCTCGCTGTGGTGGACGACGATCACCTGCGCTTCGTCGTCGCTGGTGCTCAGCCAGACCGAACGCGTGGTTCCCTTGAATACCCACAATACCGAATCGAACAGCTGCACGGCGTGGCCGGCCTGTTCGTCGCTCGCGGAGCGCGGCTTGATGAGGGCAATGCGCCGCTGCGGAGGGCCCGCGGCGTTGAGGGAAACCATGAGATCCTCGCGAAGGAATGAAGACGGACCCGCCAATCCTTCCGCGAGGTACCTTGCGGTAGAAACATTAGAGAGCGGCTGCGGCAGCGGCTGTGATCGATATCACTGTGTGGCTGGAAATTTTGCCGTGTTGTGAGGGTGAGTTCCCACAGCTCGTGCGGTGGCTCTCACTGGGCTGAATACGGTCAACAAACGTCAAGCTTCCGGCGCGACGCGACCCAATTCGGAGCAGCATGACCCTTCTGCTACAGTGCTACGGTTCACAACTCAACCGTCGATCGGAGCTTCCGAATGTATACCAGTTCGCCATCTGTGCGATGGCTGCCGGCAGCCATCCTCGTTTCCGGCGCGCTCGCGCTGGCGGCGTGTAAACCGCATGAGCCCAAGCCGGTTCCCGCTCCCGAAAGCACTGTCCCCGCCGAGCCGGTGAGCGCCGATGCGAAAACGGCTGCGAAGCAAATCGCCGCGGATTACCTGCGCGATCAGATCACGAAG
>Ga0247784_1000056_pt1 | contig 40240 bp, 32 predicted proteins | sample UWRJL169409R5_FD_179909 | JGI IMG/M metagenome (GOLD analysis project Ga0247784, IMG submission 179909) | Plant litter microbial communities from Arlington Agricultural Research Station in Wisconsin, United States - UWRJ-L169-409R-5 | ecosystem: Environmental > Terrestrial > Plant litter >...
CTGCGAATCGACCGCCACCCTCGGCGCTGCGCGTATGTTGGGGCGATGGGATGGAAGCGGATTGGCCGGTGACTGCCGTGTCGGCGGAGGTGCTGCCCGCGCCGGAAGAACTGCAAGGGTTGTCGCTGGCAGCTCTTTTGGATTTGCTGAGTTCCGCGCGTCCCCTGAGTGATTCATTGAGACGCTGGCTGCGTCGGCAACCGAGCGATGACGACGATCCACATAGGGGTGACGTAGAGTTGATCGATCCGCATGCGAAGGTCGATACCAGTCATTTCCTAATGCGACGTGTCGAGCGTGCCTGCTGGGCCATGGTCGAATGCGCGAGGCGACTCGCCGAACCGACAATCTCCTCATCGGCGCTGTCATGGCGATTGCATGGCCCGGTCGGGGCCGTGGCGGTTCTGGATGCGATCCGTGAGCAGTGCGATCCAACACTCAAGGATGAGTGGGCATTCCTGTTGTGCGAATTTCTGACTGAGCTGCGTCGCGTGCAGTTGACGGGTCTCGCGACAAATGCGGTTCGCGAAGACTGCGAGCGGATGTATCGGAAATTCGTTACCTCCGTGGAGGACGAGTTGAAGTCAGCGGGAGGATCCGTTTCAGATGCTTTGAAGAGCTACATCGCAAGCGCGCAGGAGATGGCTCATGGTTGAACTGCCGGCTTCCCTAGATCTGCACGTCGTCGGTCACCTATCCGAGGCAGATGCCAAGCGACAACATCGGAGCGCGGCGGAAATCCTCAGGAGATTCCGGGATCAGCCAGGCTTGGTACTCGGTGATGAAGTGGGCATGGGGAAAACTTTCGTCGCGCTCGCCGTGGCTGCCGCTCACATAGTCCATGATCCCAGCCGGCCTGTGGTCGTGATGGTTCCGCAAGCCGTGGTGAGGAAGTGGATTCGAGACGCGGACACATTCCGCAAGGCGTGCTTGCGCAATGACGTTGAACGCAATCGCTTTCGAGTACAGTGCGTCTATTCCGGAATCGAATTTCTGAAGTTGCTCGACGATCCCGAAGATCGCAAGGCCACGCTCATCGTCCTTGCTCACACGGCGCCTACGCGCCGCCTGGCGGATCGTTGGGTAAAGCTCGCGATGCTGCAATCGTCGATCAAGGGCAGGCACGGAGTCGATCAGCTACGCCAACGTCTGGCGCGATTCGGACCCATGTTGCTACGTGAAGCAGGTCGGCCCGATGAACATGCAGATGTATTTCTGGAACTGCTCAATGCCGACACCAGCAGGTGGCGGAACATTCTGGTTCGTCATCGCTGGCTCGGGGAACGCGATGATGACCCCGTCCCACGGGCTTTTGTCGACTCCTTGTCGAACATGGACTTGAATGAAGTCTACGAGCAAATCGTGCAGGTGCTGCCGGAACGCTCGTCTTCCAATATCGGCGATCGGATCAAATCGGCTCGCGCCGCCATGGATGGCGCACGCGACGGAATCTTCCCAAGGGTGTGGCGCGCTTGTCTTGGACGCATGAACCTGTCTTTGCCGCTGCTGATTCTGGACGAGGCGCACCGGATGAAAAATGCGCACACACAGTTGGCGTCGTTGCTTGCGGAATCTCGCGAGAATTCGGCTCGGGCAGGCGGCATGTTCGCGAATACCTTCGAGCGCATGTTGTTCCTGACGGCCACTCCCTTTCAGCTTGGGCATGGCGAGCTGTGCAATGTGCTATCGCGATTCAAATCGGTACGTTGGAGCGGCGACCATGCTCCGACGATATCCAAGGCGATGTTGGAGACGACGCTCGAATCATTGCGCTCCGATCTCGATGACATGCAGCGCAAGACCGACCGTTTGGAGCGAGCGTGGAAGCAGCTTCTCTCGCTCGACATTGACGAAGCAGTGAAGACTCACGGCGATATGTGGTGGGAGACCAACGCAGTAGATGGCGAAAATTTGGATCCCAATTTGGGAAACGAGCGGATTGGGGCCGTCAAGCGGGCCTTCGCCGAAGCGAAGACGGCGATTCGCAAAGCCGAGCGAGGAATCAAAATCTGGGTGCTGCGTCATTCTCGACCCTCGTGCCTTCCGCCGCCCAATACTTCCACCATGAGGCGCCACCGCGTTGAGGGCGCCGCCGTGCGACGTGACATCGTGGAGCTTTCAGAGAATCCACAGTCGGGCGGATTACGAGTTCAAGGGGAAGGCAGTCTGCCATTCTTTCTCGCGGCTCGGTTGTCTACGATCCCTGAGTGTCCTTCAGTCTTCGCAGGAGGAATCGCATCCTCATTCGATGCGCTGCTCGATACGCGACGCGACGATTCGAATTCGGAAGAGGTAGGGTCGGTGGCGAATGGCGTCGTTTCGGGACGTGCAGCCTGGTATCTCGATCGATTGCGTGCCGCAGCCCGCACACTAGATGCCGATGGCTATAGCGCACATCCCAAGATGGCCACCACCGTAGACCTAGCGATGTCGCTGTGGCGTCGTGGCGAAAAGGTACTGATTTTTTGCTATTACCGGCAGACCGGTGGCGCTCTACATCGCGCACTTTCCGAAAAGATGCTCGCGGAACTGGAGGAGCGTGCGTGCAAGCGGTTTAAGTGTGCTCGCGAAGATGCCGCGCGAGAGATCGAGAGAGTCGCCAACCGATGGGACAAAGACACGCCGGCGGCACGTACGGTCGTGGGACTAGTCGATGCGATCATCAATCAATATCCAAAGCTTTTCGATGCAAGTGTTCCGGATGCGGCCGCCATCGACGAAGAAGCGGATCGAACGGAAGCGGAATCGCTCCCCGCGGAAGCGGAGATTCGCAACGATATTCACTTGATCGTCCTGCGGTTCCTTCGGACGCCGACGTTCTTTTTGCGCTTCGCTCCTGTCGAAGACATCAAGGAGCACGAAGAGTACGTGCGCCGCTGCTTCGAGAGCACAGATGAATCCGGATTGAACCTGCGCGTGCTGATCGAGCAGTTTATTAAGTTTCTCGCAAGCAGGCCGAGCGCGCGCAACCGGCAGGAATATCTTCAGGCGCTCAAGTCCGTACAGACGGGAACGCATGCCGGGCCCGAAGTGAGCCAGTCATTTGAGGGTGATGCTGCTGTCGATGGACGCGTCAAGCTGATGCCGAATGTCCGGCGAGTTTTCGGCGATACCAAAGACGAGACGCGCCAGCGAATCATGCTGACCTTCAACACCCCGTTCTACCCGGAAATTCTGATTGCGAGCAGCGTCATGGCAGAAGGAGTGGATTTACACCTCAACTGCCGGCACGTCATTCATCACGACCTGGACTGGAATCCCAGCACGTTAGAGCAACGCACGGGACGTGTCGACCGATTGGGTGCGAAGGCGGAACAGTGCGGTCGCTCGATCCGCGTCTATATCCCATATCTGGAAGGCTGCCATGACGAAAAGCAATTTCGCGTGGTGATGGACCGGGAGCGTTGGTTCGGAGTGGTCATGGGAGCAGAGGAATCGATTTCTCGGATCCTCGCGGCGAGCGCATGGGAAGTGGATCGAATCGCCAGTCAGCCGCCGATTCCCGAAGCCATGGCGAATGCGCTTGGGATGAACCTGGCAACCGACCCGGGCCCGTAACGCTTGCGCGTCATCAGACGCGCATCGTATGTTAGTGATCGAATGCCGCCGCAGGGACTGCTAAATCCATTGACCTTCCGCTGGTTCGCGTACGCGTGCTTCCTGGCGTTCTCGCAACCATCGATTGCCGATCCGTCGCCGCAACTCTTGGCGCCGGGCGCTGCCGTCGATGCAGGGCAGTGGCGTGTCAAACCACTGCGTGCTCGAATTTCGACGGAGCATCCATTGCGCTTCCCGGTGAAGAAGAGCGAGTCTTACCTGCTGGTCGAAGTCGAGTTCACCAATCTCATGCGGCGTTCGAGCAGCGACTATGCATTCGTCGTGCATCTCGAACAGCCTGAATTGAAACAACTCGGCGAGCCGTCGTTCGTGCTCGTGCGAGACATGGCGCTGTCGGATCGCTTGCATCCCGATATGCCTGAAGCGCTGCTCCTGGTGTGGCCTTGGTCGTCGAGCCTGACAGCGCCGCCGGAGTTGCGGTTGTCGATCTACGGCAAAACATTCAAGCCGGTGGACAATCTGGTTGGCTCGCCCGGCTGGTTCAATCCCGCGCCGGTCGCGCAAGCGACACTCTCGTTGCGTACCGAATGACGCGATTGAGATCCACCGCGCGAGTGTTGGGAATGCTGTTGGCTGTCGGCGGCATCGTGGTCATGTCGCGCACGACACCAGGGTTCGTCGATCTCACCGCGCCGTTTGTTAGCCAGGGCGAGCCGGGGGAGTGGGTAAACACGCGAACGTTCGGTGTGCGTGTGGATAAACCCTATCTTGTTCGCATGCTGCGACAAGAGCGCTTCGGTCGCGTCGAGGAGCGCACCACAGGCGGTGTGTGGGTCATCGTCAAGGTCGATGCGGTGGCGATACATCATCCCGGCATGATCGGTGCTTTCGCGATCGAGACTCGCGAGGGCAAACGTTATCAACATACAGAGCGCATCCGATTGCCCTCGCAGGTCGGGCTGCTCGGTCGCGAGCTGCAGCCGGAAATGCCGGTGCCGGCGTTGTTGGTGTTCGAGGTGCCGGAAAATCAGATCATGGATCTCACATTGATCGCCGGCGAACGGGAGATTCCCCATCTGACGTCCGAGGCACGCATTCCGTTGCGCTGGAGCACGCCAAGTCCGGCGATTCGCGACAGCGTGGATCTCAGTACGTGAGCAACGAACGTCGTACTCGGCGGCTATGTTGGATCGCGCTGGGTGTGCTGTTGCCGCTCGCGCTCTGGACGCATGCGTGTGAGGATGTCGCCAAGGCATGGCAAGCGCATGCCAGTGAAGCGATCGACGTCGTCGGCTTCGATGAGACTATTGCCTTTGCGGGCCTGAATTGGACGATGCTGGGTTGGGACATCGCCATAGATCCCAAAAAGCCTGAGACCGTCGAAGTCACAGTGCAGGTGCAGTTGGAGATTCCATCGCCAGAGGCGGCGAAAGCGCGAGGCAACTGTTGGCCTTATCTGGAGGACTCGTCCGGGCAGCGCTGGTCGAGACGACCGCCCCGATCCCGTGAGGTCTCTTGCGCCCGACTGTCGTTGAACGCGGACCCTGAGATCAAACAAACCGTGCTCGAAGAGCGCTTCGTGATTCCGGCCGCGCGTGCGTCGGACGTGAAGTTGGCATTCGTCATCCCGAAACAGCAGCCGCGGTATCTGCGTTTCCAGCGGCCGGCGCCGCCGAAACCGGCTGGCTCGTAAGCTCGCGATGAGTGGCAACGGCTCTATCGAAAGCCGCCGCCAGCAAACAAATCCTCAGCGGCTCGAAGATGATGCCGCGCTCCGGTCCGAGCGGATTGCCGATGACAATGCCGAGCACATCCGCAAACACGTACCACACATCCAGCGAGTACGGCCCGATGAGCTGCTTGGCGAGGATCCACAACCACGCCGAGCCCCATGTCAGCAGCCTATAGCTGAAGATGAACAGCAGCAGGAAGCCAATCCCCGACGTCAGTGTCAGCTCGACCGAGCGGGCGACCGGCACGTAACGCGAGCGATAGCTGCCGATCAAACGATCCAACACCTTTCGCACCGGCGACGGGAGCTTTGCGTACCGACCTTCCATTTGCTCGATCATGAATGTCCCTTGGCGCTCACCGGTGGGGGACTTGCTGCGGTAGATGATGGCGGCGAGTGCGAGCCACACCAATGGCAGCAGTGCGTAAAAGAACAACCTCCGGACACCGTCGAACACCGCGCCCCAGCTCGATACAAAATCGGGCAGAGGAATGGAGGGCGCGCTGATCTGCAGCGACGACCAGAGACGAATCAAGTTTGCAACGATCGGCAGGTTCGCGAACCATGACGTTATGGTGTCTTGGTAGGTGCCCAGCGCATACAAACCGATGAACACCCAGTTCGCACTCAGCAGCGTGGCTGCCAGTCGCCAGCTCAATCCTTGACGCCGGCGTAGCAGATCCTCGCACTTCAAACGCAACAACCACGACACCGCGACGATGAACAGCAGCCACTGCGAATCGCCAGCACGCAGCAGAGTGCCGTGCTCGCCGAACGGATCGAGTCTCCATCCGAGCAGGGAATAGTCGCGGATGACATCGCCAAGAAAGCCCCAGGCCGCGTAGTAAGCGAAGAACGGAACCAGCACCACACCGAGCACGCCGGTAAAGCGTTGCGTTGAAGTTGCGGCGCCTTGCCCGGATTCGACGGCGTCGACGGCCGTGAGGCCCGGTCGTACCACATAAAACATCCAGAGCAACACGACCAGCTTCAACAGCACGAGCACCGCCAGCGCGGTCAAGCCGAGCAAGCGATGGACAAAGCCGATTTCGACACACAATCGCAGCAGCCACGGATGGAGCGCGTGTTCCAATAAATAAAGACAAGCGAGTTGTGGCCAGAAAAGACGACACAGCGCGAATGTTTTTTTGATCACGGATCGATGACATACGAAGCCGGCCGTTCAGTCAAGCGTGGCGTTAAATGCGAATGGTCGAATCGGTGCGACCGGCCATTGACCCGGGCGATGTGCTTTGCCACAGTCTCGCGCCGTTTGTAACTAACACATTTAGGAAGAGCACATGAGCTCACGGACAGCAGTCCTGATCGCACTCGCCGCCGCTATGGCGACTCCCTTCATCGCAAGCGCGGGGACTTACGTGGAGAGTGTCGCTACCAATCACATGACGCCGCAGGCACAGCCACAAGCGATGAAGATGTGGGCCGGCAATGGTCGTTTCCGGATGGAAATTCAGGGTGGCCAGGTGGTGCAGATCTTCCGCGATCAGGCGTTTTATACGCTGAACGCGGCCGGCAAGAGCTATATGAAGTTGGACAAGGCCGCGCTGGACGCGATGACGCAGAAGGCCAACGCGGCCAACAAAGATCTCGAAGCGTTGTTGCCGCCCGATCAGCAGGCCAAGAGGAAACAAACGGCCAAGCCGCAAGTCGAGCGCAGCGTGAAGCCGACCAACCGCACCGAGACGGCTGCCATCGGTCAGAGCTGCAAAGTGTGGGAGGTGTTCAACAACGGCACCAAGACCCAGGAGCTGTGCGTCGTCGAAGTCGCCAAGCTGCCAAACGGTAAAGAGTTGATCGCGACCATGCAGCAGGTCGGCGAAGCATTCAAAGGAACGGCGGCATCCGCGGGAATGGCGGACGTCTGGCGGGACGTGCAGACGATGAACGGCTTCCCCGTGATCACCCGCATGTATCTCAACGGCAAACTGTTCCAGGAAGTGAAGACCACTTCGATCAAACCCGCGGACACACCGGATTCGATGTTCGCGATTCCTGCCGGATTCAAAGAACAAAAAATGGGTGAGATCGGTTAGCAGTTACGACGGCGCATGGATCTCCTGGGCCGCCGCGGCGGCCGAGGGCCATTCGAGCAGATTGTTTGCCGCGTCCGATGCTCTCTGTTACGCAAGTAGATATTGAGTGGCACGGAGTCGAGTTCCTCGCGACCGCCGAACGATAATCGATGTTCCAGGCATCGCCCAACTCGGTCAGTGCTTTCTTAAGATATTTCTTAGCAAAGGCCACTGGCTGCGACCAGTCCGGAAAGTCCGGCACCGACGACTATAACTTTGGTGGGTGTCGGGCATACGGATCAAGGCTGCGGATGCGGCCCAAGCGCCCAGCTGCAAAACTCTCGTCGTCGAGCCCCATGGAAAGCTCTCGATTTAAGCTATAGTCCGGCCACTATGAGCCTGACACCTTTTCATCTTGCGATCCCGGTCCACGATCTACCCGCTGCCCGACGGTTCTATGGGGAGGTGTTCGGCTTGTCCGAAGGGCGGTCGAGCACGCAGTGGGTGGACTTCGATTTCTTCGGCCATCAGCTGGTGATTCACGAGCATCCGCGGACTGCCTCGCAGGAACTCGCTCACACCAATCCGGTCGACGGGCATGACGTCCCGGTGCCGCACTTCGGTGTCGTGCTCGGGTGGAGCGACTGGGAAACGCTTGCGGAACGACTGCGATCGTTCGGCGTGCAGTTCGTGATCGAGCCGCACATTCGCTTTCGCGGCCAGGTCGGCGAGCAGGCGACCATGTTTCTGCTCGATCCTTGCGGGAATGCGCTCGAATTCAAAGCATTCAAAGACATTTCACAGTTGTTTGCAAAGTAGTCGGTCGTGGAGATCCCGATGCGTGCGGTGTTCGCCACGGTTCTGCTGGGCCTGATTGCCGCGGATTCGCAGGCTCAAACGGCATTACCGTCCGGCTACTGGACCGAGGCTCAGTCCGCCGAGATTCTCGCTAAAACGGAAATCATCCGGCTCGACCCCTCTCTCGACGCGCTCACCGCCGCGGAACGCAGCGCGATGCCGGATCTTCTCGAAGTCGGCGCGCTGATGCAGAAGTTGTATGAGCGCTCCAGGCATGCCGAAGCGCCCACTGCCCTCAGTCAATTGACGTCGCTGCACGAACGTCTCGGCAAGCCGGTGGCCACGCGCAATCTGCTCGATCTGTATCGGCTTAACCAAGGTCCCGTCGCAATCACGCTCGACAATCGGCGCGAACCGTTCTTGCCGGTCGGGCCGCGTCTGCCGGGCAGAAATGTTTATCCCATCGATGTTTCCAGCGAGCAGATCGACAAGTTCCTCACCGGCAATGCAGCCCAGCGGAGCGAGATTCTCGGCGAGCGTTCGGTCGTACGGCGCGCGACGCGCGTAAATATCGATATGGATATCGCGACGCTCGAACGTTTCCCGCTCATTCGCGAGTTGCATCCCGGCTGGAGCGAGCGCCTGCAGGATCTGGCGAAACGTGCATCCTCGGATACGTTCTACGCGGTGCCATATCCCATCGCGTATCCGGAAGAAATGACACGCGCCTTCGCGCTGCTCTCGCGGGCGGCGGACAAGATACAACCTGACGATGCCGAGTTTGCTCGCTACCTTCGCAATCGGGCACGCGACCTGGTATCGAACGATTACGAAGCCGGCGACGCATCGTGGGTCACCGGTCGCTTCGCGCGCCTGAATGCTCAGATCGGCTCCTATGAAACGTACGACGATGCACTTTATGGGATGAAGGCGTTTCACGGCATGAGCATTCTGCTGCGCGATCCAACGGCTACGGATCAGCTGCGCAAAGCACTTGGCGGGCTGCAAACCATCGAGGACGCGCTGCCGTACGAACATCACAAGCACGTGCGCGACGATATTCCCGTCGGTGTTTATAACGTCGTGGCCGATTTCGGCCAGGCACGCGGCACCAACACGGCCTCGATCCTGCCGAACGATGCGCTGTTTTCGCGGCGCTACGGTCGAACGATCCTGTTACGCGCCAACATCATGAAAGACCCGGTGCTGTTCGCTGCGGACGAACGGGTCTGGCGCGCTGTCACGGCGGATGCGCACGCGAACGACCTGACGGCGGAGGGAGAGTTCCAGCGCACGTTATGGCACGAGATCGGTCACTATCTCGGCCCCGATCGCGACCGACGTGGCCGCAGCCTGGACGAGGCACTGGCGAATCACGCGGATGCCATGGAGGAAATGAAATCGGATCTGGTGTCGTTGTTCGCCGCCCATCGTATGAAACATTCGTCGCTGCGGGCGATTCAGGCAAGCGGCATCAGCCGCACTTTGATCAACGTCAAACCTCGCAGCGATCAGCCGTACCAGATGATGCAGCTGGTCCAGTTCAATTGGTTCCTGGATAAGGGACTGCTCCGAGCCGATCCCACTACGGCACGGCTCACGGTCGACTATGGCCGTTACTTGCAAACAATCGAGTCGCTGCTGAAGGAAGTGCTTCGCCTGCAGTATGCCGGCGATAAATCCGCGGTCGACGCGTTCTTTGAGCAATGGACGGCCTGGACGCCACAGTTGCACGACAAGCTGGCGGAAAAGGTCAGTGCTGCGCAGGGAGCGCGTTTCGTGATCGTCAAATATGGTGTTTTGGGCGAGTAACGAGGAGGCCGCCGAGCACGGTTTCGAGTTGAAGGCCAGCTGCGGTGTTTCGGCATGGACGGCCCACTCGGGCCTCTCGCTCGACGACGTCATCCGGCAGGCGGACGAAGCGATGTATTCCGCAAAACGCGCCTCTCGACAATCTGCCGGCGCACCCACAGCGGCCTGAGACGTTCAAGTATCAGGGAACATTGCGAGGCAGGTCGAACTCGACCACGATGGGGAAGTGGTCGGATGGATAGCGCTGTTCCCGATTCATCGTGACCGTTTCGACCGACAGCGGCTTCAGCCCGCGAAATAGAATCCAGTCGATACGCCGGTTCGGTTTGCCGGTGAACCCGTGAAATGTTCCCTCCGGTCCGCTGCGCTTGGGTGCCGCCGTCCATGCGTCTTTGAATGTTCCCGTGAGCGTCGAGTACGCGCGGCTTTCGGGTGTTGTATTGAAGTCGCCAGCGAGGATGACGACCTCGTTCTCGGGAAGCTGCTTCAACCGTGAAAGGATCAGCTCCGCGCACCGAATGCGCGCGTCCTCGTCGATATCCCGATAGGGAAGGTGGGTGTTGTAGAACGTGAAGGTCGCGCCGTCGGCGATACGTTCGAAGCGAGCCCAGGTCACCATGCGAGGATATAAGTTCCCCCAGGTACGACTTCCCGGCACGGTCGGCGTATCGGAAAGCCAGAAGTTGCCGGAGTCGCGAACCTTGAGACGGTCCTTGCGATAGAACACGCCCATGTGTTCGTCTTGGTCGCCACCCTGGCGGCCTTCGCCGAACCATACGTAGTCGGGCAGGCGGGCGACCAATTCATCGCCCTGGCGTTTAAATAACTCCTGCGTGCCGACGATGTCGGGCGCTTCCGCCCGGAGCATCTCGACAACCAGATTTCGTCGGGCGTCCCAACGGTTCGCGCCGTCCTGGTCCGTGGGCAGACGAATGTTAAATGTCATCACCCGCAGCGGCTGCGCATGGAGTGCCGCGGCCGCGAGCAGACAACCCAGGCAGACCACCCACGCTGCAAGTAAACGATGCAACCGTGAAGTCATTTCACACTCCATCTGACTCGAAGGATGGTCATCTTCCGGAAGTATCTTTACAGCTGCAAGCGTGTTCAGGAATTGGCTCTTGACACGAACGCGGTAATAGATATTCTGCGCGCCCCCACATGGGAGTAACGAACGACATGACTTTGCAAACAACAGTGCGGCACATCTCATAAAGCGCCGGCTCGGAAGCCCTCAAGGCTTCGCGGGTGGCGTTACACCCCGAAGTCGAGTGGCACGAGCTTCCGTTGTTTGCGGACTCCAAAAACCCTCGGCCTCACCGAGGGTTTTTTGTTTCTGGAGTCTGTATGCGTAGCGATATGTACAAAGTGATCGTGGAGCGGCCACGCGGCTGGAAGGGCGGCGACCGGACTGCTACCCAATTGCGTGACGATCTGGGCGGACCGACGCACCTCGGCATGCGCGCCGGGTACGCCGGCCGTTTCCTAAATGAAAATCTCGCTCCGTTGCGTCGGTACCTGCGCTCGCAGGTGGGGCGCCCATGGAACAAGGTTTTCAGCGAGATCAGTGCGGGCATCGATCGTCGCAATACCGTGCAGCAGCACATCCACCAGCACATCGATGATTACATTGCGATCAACGTTGGCACTCGGGATGGGCGGCTGGTCGATCTCGGCAACGGCGGACAGTGCAACCGTGGCTTTGGCGAGCTTGGCCAGGAACTGTATGTCGATCCGAACTCGGGATTGATTCGTATCAACAAGGCGTATCACGCGTGGCGCCACGAAGCTGTCGATCGGCGAGAGCAGGCGCAGGCGCAACTGATCGCGCGTCGCCGGATCTTGAACGATCGCACGGTGCTGCTGCGGATCGAGGATCTCTGGTTCGAAGTCACGCTGGCGGAGTTGCCGGCGGCACGCACGATCGAAAGCGGTTGCCTGTGCAGGAAGAAGGTCGTTATCGAACGTCGTTACGACGTCGTACTTCGTCGCAAGATCAATCGATACTGCGACTCGGGCGAACGTGAGCGCGTTTATGGTTCGAGCGACCTGTATGCCGTGAGCAAACGTCAGCTGTCCAAGCGGGAGCTGAAGGCGCATGGGCTGCGTGAGTGATATGGAATCATCGGCGGTTTGTCAGTCGGCGAAACAACGCGGCGCTTACGATCAGGGTAAGCGCCGCGGCACCCATGCCGACGGGAGTTGCGAGCAGCTCGGTCAGCTTCGCGAATAAATCATCCAACCCGGACGAGAGTAGCGCGGACGCTTTGATCAGCCAGGGCGATGCCCAGACCACGGCAATCAGCAATGCCGCCTGCATGGCGTATCTGAATGCAGTGGCACGTGTTCGCTCGGCAGCTACACGACTCAGCGTGTTACCAACGAACGGCTCAGTCGCAATATGCGTGTGCTCGTTGCGGAATCGCTCGGCGAGCGTGGTATCGAATTCGGGAACCGAATCGTTCATTGCTTCAAGGTCCTGCGTAAGTTGCGAGCAGCTCGCGAAGACGAGCAGAGCCGCGCGCGATGTGCGATTTCACCGTGCCGAGCGGCAGGTTGGTGAGTTGCACGATCTCGGGATGTGACATGCCTTCGTTGTACGCCAGCACGACGCAAAGTCGGACGTCGGCAGGCAACCTGGCCAGCGCCGCATCCAGATCCACTTGCTCGTGAGTCGCCTCGCTCAGCGTGCCCGCATCGTCGGTATCGATCTCGGCGACATACTCGACGGGGTGGCGTCGCAGCTCCTCGAGCCAGGTCGTTACCATGATGCGTTTCAACCAGCCGTCGAATGCCGTCGCCGTGCGCAGCTGATGTAACGAGCGCCATATTCTCAAGAACACTTGTTGAGCCAGGTCGTCGCCCAAACTCGGCCGGCGGCACAAGTGATACATAAATTTTCGCACGCGATGTTGCCGGCGCCGGACGAGTTCGGCGAACGCGAGCTCATCGCCCGCGCATGCCAGTGCGATCACCACTGGTTCGTCTGCTTGGCCGAGCGCTGCGGCCGGAAGCCGGCTGCGCATTCAAACCGAGCTGCGGGGATCGGCTGGCGGAGCTGGCAAAAATCGAGACGAGAAAAATATTCCAGCGCCGATCATGGCGATCAAGCAGGCACTGGCAAAACCGACCAAGGCGGTGCCCGCGGGTACCGTGCCGGTCAGCCACAGGATCGAGAAAAACACGGTCAACCCCAGGGCCACCGATATCACGATCGTGCCCAATACCCGTAGCATGCGATAACCGGAACCGGGCCCCGGCTCCCGGAGCCAACCGGGTGTCGCGGATTCCAGCAAGGTCTTGAGTTGCAGCTCTTCGAGCCGGCCGGTCTTCTCGACGATTTGTCGCAAGGTTTCGTGTTTCAACGCCTCCCTGCGGGTCCGGAACCAGTGGCTGGCGACCACGATGATTGCCACGGTGGTCCAGAAGGCTACCGTTTCCATGCGCTCCCTCTCCGGTTTTGTTCAATGACTATGGGAGAAGATGCGGAGCTCGCGCCAATGGATGCAGTTAGTTCGGCAACAACGAGTCCGACGTGCCTTTAATCGCAACCGCGGGTTGGAAACGAGCGACACCGGCCTGCGCCGCCGTCAGCATCCGATGCATTTGTTCGATCTGTTCCGGGGTGTACTGGCTGCGATGGCACAGCCAGGACTGTTTGGCCGCTTCCCGGTCGCGCTCGCCGATCGAGATGCGATGGCTGAGAAAGCGTTCGTCGACGGTCGGAAACGGATCGCTCGCCGGCACCGCGCCGGTCGGGATGCCGGGGTAATAAAGCTGCGATGGCCGTTCCCAGCGCTGGCTTTGAAACACCTCCGTGACCACGGCGCCGACCATGCGATGGTCGGGATGACCGGTCCAACCGGACGGTCCCCAGGTGATCACCGCGTCCGGTTGCAGAGCTTCGAACAGCTTTCGCACCTGGGCTCGCAGCTCGAACATCTGTTGATTGAAGGCGTCCAGGCCTTCCGTCATCCGCAGTTGATCGTGCAGGCCGAAGCGAATTGGTGCTTGCAGCCCCAGCCGCTGAGCGGCGCATTGCAGTTCCTGGTCGCGAACCGCCGCGAGGCCGTCGCCGGCAGCGATTCCCGCATGTTGGGTGACGCCGAGCCGCCCATCGGTTGCGACCGCCAGATAGACTTGCACGCCAGCGGCGGCATACTTCGCCAGCACGGCACTGACACTTGCCTCATCATCCGGGTGAGCGAAAATCGCCAGCAGAATCGGCGGGCGGCGGGCCGCAGCACGATCGGGCGAGGGGGTGCGACACTGCGTCAAGCACAGGGTCGCCAGCAGACTCAGCAACAAACGGCTCGCGAACCTCGGCATCGCTGTCTCCTCCCCTGAGCGCCGCTGCGACAACATTGCTAGAGTACGCGTCCGCAGACGTTTCAGCCTAGGATCGATCGAATGTCGTTGTTTTCGCGCTTTCGGAAGGATTCGCCCTCAGTTCCGGAGAAGCCCCTGGTAATTTCCATGGAGAACCCTGCGCCAAAAGCTCCCGCGCCGACGGGGCCGGATCCTGCCTTGCTCGCCGCGCAGGAGGAGGGGGCCTTGAAAACGGCGATTGCGTCCGGGGATACCGCCACCGTCGCGAAACTCGTCATCGAGGGTGCGTCGACGAAGACCAGGCAGGCCGCGGCCGAAGCCATCGACGATCCGGAACAGATCCGCCAGCTCATCCGGGATGCGCGTGGCGGTAAAGATAAAAGTGTCTACAAAATCCTGACACGCAAGCGGGATGCCCTGCTGGCCCACGAGCGCGAAGCCGAACATTTGCGGGCCGATGCGCATGCGGCCGCAGCCTCGTTGGAAAAGCACAGTCATCGTCATTACGACGCGCTGTTCATGCCGACGCTCGAACAGTTGGAAAGTCGCTGGAAGGCGGTGGCCGAACATGCGGAACCGGAAGTTGCCCAAAGCACTCAGCAGGCAATCGATCGTGCACGCGAAGTCGTCGCGCAACACTTGCGACAAATCGCCGTCGAAGCAGCGCGTGAGCTGGCCGCTGCGAATGCCGAAGCCCTAGCCCAAAAGCAGCGAGAACAGGAAGAGAAAGCGGCCGCCGCGGCGAATGCCGAGCGGACGCGAGTCCAGGAAGAAGAGCGCAAGGCCAAGGCAGAGAAACACGAAGCCGAAGCCCATGCGCTCCGGCAGATCGGTGGATTGCTTCGCAAGGCGCTCGGCGCACTGGCAGCGGGCAGCAGTAAAACGGCGGCAGGCTTGCGTCGCGCGATCGAAGAGAAAATGACCGGGGCGCCGCCGTTGCCGGCGCATCTCGCCAATCAACTCAAGCAGCTCGATGCGAAGTTGCAGGAGCTCAAGGACTGGAAGAGCTTTTCAGTCGCGCCCAAACGCATCGAGCTGATCGAACGCATGGAGGCGCTGATCGGCGCGACCATGCATCCGTCCGCGCTGGCTGGCCAGGTTAAAGAACTGCAGGAGCACTGGCGCACGTTGAGCAAGGGCGCGGGCGAGGAAGTCGAGGAAGATTGGCAGCGCTTCCACGAAGCTGCGCAGAAAGCGTATCAACCGTGTCGTGAATTCTTTGCGGCCCAGGATCAGATCAAGCAAGAGAATCTGCGTCAGCGCCAGGCGCTGTTCGAGCGCCTCGCTGCGTTCGAGTCCCAGCACAATTGGGAGCAGCCAGATTGGCGCACCGTGATCACCGCGTTACGCGAGTCCCGGCAGTTGTGGCGTCAGCATTCGCCCGTGGATCCAAGCGATGCCGAAGCTTTGCAGACCAGGTTCAACGAGCTGACTGCAGCGTTGCAGAGCCGGGTCGATGCCGAGTACGCGAGCAATGTGAAAGAAAAGAAGATGCTCATCGAGCGCGCGCGAGGCTTGTTGGGCTCGACCGACAGCAGGAAAGCGACCGACGAAGTGAAGCGGTTGCAGGAGCGCTGGAAATCCATCGGGCCGGTGTCGCGCGACGACGATCGCAAGCTGTGGGAAGAATTCCGTCAGCACTGCGACGCGTTGTTTCAAAAGCGCCAGCAGGAATTCGCCAGCCACAACGAAGCGCTGGATGCGAACAAGGCCAAGGCGAGCGGCTTGTGCGACGAGCTGGAGCAGATCGCGGCCCTGTCGGGTCCGGAGCTGCTCGACCAGGCCAAGCGGCTTCCCGAATTGCGAGCGGCGTTCGATGAGGTCGGCGAGCTGCCGAGAGCGAATGCGCGTCAGCTGCTGGATAAATTCGAGCGCGCGTTCGAGCGATGTCACAAGGCCGTGGCTCAGCAACACGCGCGAGATGCGGAGCAGGGCTGGATCGGTCTGCTCGACGCGGCGAACTATGTGCGTGCCTATCGACTTGCGCAGGTTCGCAATGCCGACGCGTCGGAACGCGAGTCGTTGAAACAAGCTGCCGAAGAACATTTCACCGGCGCGGTGAAATTGCCGAAGCGTGGACTGGAAGCGCTGAAGAGTGCGCTCGCTCAGCAAGGCAATGCGGATCTGGCTGCGAACGAAGTGGCGCTGAGAAAGTTATGTATTCGCGCCGAGATTCAGACGGATACGCCGACGCCCGAGGCCGATCAAACGTTACGCCGCGAGTATCAGGTGCAGCGCTTGATGCTGAGTATGGGGCAGGGCGTGAAAGCGGACGACGGGCAGCTCGATACGTTGACGATCGAGTGGTTGGGCGTCGGGCCGACCGAGGAGGCGACGTATCTGCCGCTGCTCGAACGCTTCAAGGAATGCCGGAACAAAGCCTTGAGCTCGCCGCGACGCAAGCAGTAGCCGCTTAGAAACTCTCGAAGCCCCGGAACGCGAGCCAGGCGGTGGCGAGCGCGACCGAGCCCTTGACGACGACGAATGTAAACGTCATCCGGGCGGCGCTTTTCACCCAGGGCGAGCAGCTGTGAACTTTGTTGGCGAAGGAAGCGGCAATCAACGTTTGCATGGCTTGGACTCCTTGGCAGTGGGGAAATCATAGGAGCCCGGAAGCCGCGGCAATATTGTCCGGAGTGACCAACTCGGCGTGCGCCCATGCATGCGCTTGCCCTGAGTCATCGCCTTAGCAGAATTGCCTACAGTGGCTCGCAAGCGGTCCGGGCAGTCGAAATCCCCATAAAGAGGGGTGCTGCGCTCGGTTGATCATGCTGAGATTCCCGGAAATTCCAGCAGCGAGGCCAGCAGCATGAAACCCGGCGATCACGTGGACGAAGCAGGGAAGGAATCGTTTCCGGCCAGCGACCCGCCGGCCTGGAGTAGCGCCAGCCACTCGGAAAGCGCGGTGAAACGAGCCTGGCAGCACGATCCTATACGCACGCTCGATGTCGCCACCCCTGACGGAACCTTCCAAGCCTACGTTGCAAAACCCAAGAAGCTGCCGGCGCCCGCAGTGGTCGTGTTGCACGAAGTATTCGGGGTCAACGCCGACATGCGCGAGACTTGTGCCGAATTGGCTGCGGCGGGATACATCGCCGTTTGCCCGGAGCTGTTCTGGCGCCAGGAACGCGGCGTCGACCTTTCGGTCACCGCGGCACCGGATTGGGAGAAAGGCATCAAGTTGTACCAGGCGTTCGATCTCGACGCCGGTGTGCGGGATGTGAAAGCGACGGTGGCCGCGGCCCGGCAGCTGCCGGACTGTTCGGGCAAGGTCGGTGTGATGGGCTATTGCCTGGGCGGTCTACTCACTTATCTAACAATGGCCCGGGGCAGCGTCGATGCCGGCGTGGCCTGGCACGGTGGCCGGACCGAAGAGTTCCTTTCGGAATCGAGCAACGTTCGTGCTCCGCTGTTGATGCATCTGGCGGAAGCCGACGAGTTTATTCCCATGCAAGCGCAACAGCAGATCAAGGCCGCGCTTGCAAACAAACCGCAAGTGGAGATCTACAGCTATCCAGGCTGTTGGCATGCCTTCGCTCGACACGGCGGAACTCACTACAACGCAGATGCAGCGCGCATTGCCAATGCGAGAACGACCGAGTTTTTACAACGACAGTTGGGATAGAACCCTCCCATAAGGGAGTTGCATAGCGGCCCCTGGAAGCATCTACTGTCGGCACCACGAGCGTGTCGACAGCGGGTTGCGCGCTCAACAAAAAGTCTGATGCGTTGCGCATCGACTGGGGGGCAAGCATGAAACGACGTGAGTTCGTTCGGTCCGCATTGCTGACGGCGGCCACTCTTCCGGCCTTCAAATATGTATCGGCATTGGGCCGCTCCGGGCCGATTCCCGATCTCACGGCTATCACTACCGACGGGCGAGAAACGATTCTGCGCAGTGCAGAGGTTCGCGAGCTTGCCGAGGAATTGAAAGGGCAGTTATTGCTCACGGGCGACGCGGGATATGACGAAGCTCGCCTGCTGTTGAATCCTTCGTTCGACAAGCATCCGGCACTCGTTGCCCAGCCATCCGACGAGGTCGGCGTACAGGCGGCAGTGAACTTTGCACGCGAACACAATTTGTTACTGGCCGTGAAGTGCGGCGGACACAGTCACTCCGGACAGTCGAGCTGCGAGCGTGGCATGCAGATCGATCTGAAGAACCTTCGCGGCGTGAAGATGGACGCGGCTTCGCGTCGCATCTCGGTCAAGGGCGGCTCGCTGTTGGGCCAGGTCGATAAAGAAACAATGGCGCAAGGATTGGTCACGCCGCTGGGCACCGTCTCGCACACTGGCGTGGGCGGATTGACCTTGGGCGGCGGATTCGGACGCATCGCGCGCCGTTATGGAATGGCAATCGATAATCTCACTGCGATCGATGTCGTGACGGCCGACGGTCAGTTGCGCCACACCAGCCTGAAGGAGAACCCGGATTTATTCTGGGGCCTGCGCGGTGGCGGTGGGAATTTCGGCGTCGTTACGAACTTCGAATTCATGTTGCATCCGATGCAGCGCGAAGTGGTCGCCGGAAAAATCGTCTTCCCTATCGGCAAAGCTCGCGACGTGTTTGCGATGTACGCGGACTACGCGCCGAAAGCGCCTGACGAGTTGTATCTCGATCCGATGATCACAGCTCCGCCGGGCGGTGGGCCTGGTGTCGTGCAACTTGAAGTTTGTTACAGCGGCTTGGCCAAGGATGCCGAGCGTGCACTCGCGCCGGTTCGCAAGCTGGGCACGCCGCTGAGCGACGGCGTCAAGACGATGGACTACGTCGAGCTGCAGCGTTCTGGCGATTGGACCGACGCACGCCTGCTTGGCACCTATATCAAAGGCGGATTCATCGCGGCGATGCCCGAGAAACTGATCGCGACGGCGGTCGAGAGTTTCCAGGGCGATCCGAATCGCGTCACCGTGTTGTTTTTCCAGCAGTGCGGTGGCGCTTGTGGACGCGTGCCGGAAAACGGGACGGCGTTTGCGCATCGCTATGCGCTGGCCAACATGATGGTCATGAGTGGCTGGCGATTCGGGGCCGAAGATCCCGCCAGGCACATCGCCGCGACGCGCAGTTATTGGTCGAAGCTGGAATCCTTCACCAAGGGCTTTTACGTCAACGATATGCCGCGAGAGGCGACGGCACGCGACGTCGGCAACAACTATCGCGGCAACGAGGCGAAGCTGGTGGCGCTCAAGACGAAGTACGATCCGACCAACTTGTTTCGGTTGAACGCCAACATCCAGCCGGCGCAGGCCTGAGCTCTTTAACGGCGCTTCAACATATCGAACAGCAGCAGTCGGGCCTTGTCCCACTGCCGCTGTACCGTGCGCTGAGCGACGCCGCGTATCACGCCGATCTGTGCGAGCGACAGTCCGCAAAAGTATCTCAACTGCACCAGCTCGGCCAGGTCTGGATCTTTCGCTTCGAGCTCGTCCAAGGCGTCGTTGATGCGCAGGAGCTCTTCGTCGTGGTGCGAAGACTCGTCGTGTTCGCCTTCGGAATCCGGGTCGAGGCTCGTGATCACGAATGCGCCGCCATACTTGAGCGCGCGGCGTCGACGCGCTTCATCGATGATGAGTCCGCGCATCGTGCGTGCCGCATACGCCAGAAATCGCTGCGGATCTTTGAAATCCGCCTTGGACACGCTGAGATACGATTCGTGCAGCAGCGTGGTGGCGCTGATCGGTAGCGATCGCCCGTCGCGACGAAGCGCACGTTGCGCGAGTCGATGCAGCTCGTCGTATAAACCCGCGAACAGCCGTTCCTTGGCGAGATCGTTCCCCTCCGACTGCGTTCCGTTCATCTGAATCCCTTCAGTGAGTGCGTGCCTGCTGCGCGACCATGGCAAGCTCGTCTTGGTATTGTTTCGTCAGTGCAGCGTTACCTCGCTGCTCGTATAGCTTAACCAATCGTTGCAACGCCAGGCGACGTTCGTAATGCAAAGTTGCGCTGAACTGCCTGGCGCTGTTCACGAGCAGCGGTTCGGCCTCGGCCAGCTTGCCTTGTAACAGCAGGGCTTCGCCCAAGGCGCTCTGGGCGGCGACCAGATTCCTGTGGCCGGGCGCATAGGCTTTGTCGAGTATCGCGAGCGACTGGCGAAGTTCCTTCTCGGCTTCACTCGCTTTGCCGGTGCGCATCAGCAGTAGGGCATAGCCAACCTGCGAGAGTGCGATCTCATAGTGATTGTCCATACGACTGCGACGATAGATGGCAAACGCCTCAGTCAGTGCGGGGCGAGCGGCCTCGACGTTCCCGAGTTCGAGTTGCGCCTCGCCGAGCGATTGCAACGCTTGCGCGTAGTCGTCGTGCGAGGTGCCGACCAGTTTGCGCCGGAGCTCGAGCGTCTCTTGCAGCTTCTGGATGGCTTGATCGAAGTGGCCGCGCGAACGCAGCGTATCCGCCATGCCTAACAACGCATGCGCTTCGAGCCTGTCGCTGGATCCGGCCAGGCGCCGCTGACTGTCGATGGCGTGCTCGAACATTTCCATGGATTCGCGCAGACGCCCTGTGTATTGATAGAGCAGCCCGAGCACCACGCGACGGATGTTGATACTGCCGTGGTCCGTTCCGTATAGCTGCTCGTAAATCTCGATACTGCGTTTCAACTGTTGCTCGACGCCGTCGTACTCGCCGAGCTCGATGCGCAGATAGCCGAGATTGCCGATCACCGACGCATAGTTGCGATGATTGGTGCCGAGGCTGCGTGCGATTCTCGGCAGCAGTTGCTCCCACTCGGCTCGTGCACGACGCAAGTCGCCGGCATCGATGGCGGCGGCTGCAAAAATGTTGGTGGCACTCAGGATCCGTTCGTCGTCCGGGTCGAGTGAGTGCTTATAGATGTCGAGTGCTCGTTCGGAGGTTCGCAGCGCCGACGGCGCATCGCCAAGTCGTGCGTATGTGGCTGAGAGACTGGAGAGGGTATCTGCTACGGAGACGTGATGCGGGCCGAGCACCTGCTCGCGAATGCGCAGCACCTCTTTGAACAGTTCCAATGCCTTCGGCAGATCGTCGCCATCACGTGCCAGTGCCGCCAATGCTACGAGACTGTCCGCCGCTTCCTTGCTGTTGCGGCCGAAGAGCTCGGTGTTTTGTTGGAGGGCGCGTTCGAGCAGCGGCCTGGCCTGCTCGTCGAGATCGTATTGAAGATAAACATCGCCAATGACGTTCAGCAGACGTGCCCGGATTTTGGGTTGATTGGCCAGCTCGGTCTCGATGCGGGCGGCACCGCGATCGAGGAGTTCGCGTGCAGTTGTGCTGCCGTTCGCGACGCGTGAGCTGGAGCCACGAAACACACTCGCCAGGAACTCCGCCACTTGAGTGGCGCTCGTTGCTTCGAGCCGCGCGCGATTTCTTTCGTTTGCCAGCTGAATCGTGTACCAGGTCGTCAGGAATGCCACGGTCAGGATCGCGACGCCGGCGACGGTGAGCACCATTGCATGCCGTCGCACGAACTTCCTGGCATGGTAGGCCCACACCCCGTTGTAGGCGCTGACGGCGAGTCCTGCCTGATGCCGACGAATGTCGTCGACGAACCATTCGACGGACGTGTAGCGTTGCGCCGGCTCTTTGCGCAAGGCCTTTAATATGATGGCATCGAGATCGGTGCGCAGCGAGCGGCGCAGTCGGTGCGGGTTGGTCGCGCGCGTCAGGCTGATACCTTCGAGCCACTGAACGCGCGCCGGGTCGTCCTCTTCCGTGCGGCCGATAGCAGTACTTGGTCGGACCGGCTCGGTCTCGCAGATCGCACGGAATGCTTCGATCGGCGTACGACCGCGTACCGGGTAAGGTTCCCGGCCCGTCAGCAATACATATAAGAGGATGCCGAGTTGATAAATGTCGGTCGCGGTCGTGACTTGTTCGCCGCGCACTTGCTCGGGGCTGGCGTACTCGGGCGTCATCAATCTCAGACCGTCGAGCGTCGGTGGGGCGGCATGCTCGAATCGGCCCGGTGCCAGCAGCTTCGCGATGCCGAAGTCGAGTAGTTTCACCGTGCCTTCGCGCGTCACGACGATGTTCGAGGGCTTCAAGTCCCGATGCACGATCAGATGTCGATGCGCATAACGGACAGCGTCGGCGACTTGCAGAAATAGCTTCAGGCGTGCGTCGATGGCAAGACGATGCTCGTCGCAGTAGCGATCGATGGGCACGCCTTCGACGTACTCCATCACCAGATACGGCAAGCCGCTGATAGTGATACCGGCATCGATCAGGCGCGCGATCGACTGATGATCCAGCGACGCCAGGATCTGCCGTTCCTGGGTGAAATGAAATTGCGCCTGGCTGCCCTTGAGGCCGAAGCGCAAAACTTTCAGCGCGACTTGTTGCGAATAGTGTCCGTCTGCCCGCTCGGCGAGATAAACGACGGCCATCCCGCCTTGGCCGAGCTCACGAAGAATACGAAAGCTGCCGAGCGCCTCGCCGGCCGCGGGCGTCATCGGTGCGGGCGTCACCGGTTCGTTCAGGAACGATTCGAATCTCGCGGTCGCACCCGAAGCCAGTAGTCGTCGTATCTCCGCGGCAATGGTCGGCTCTTTCGACTCCAACTCCCGCAGCCATTCCTCGCGTCGTCCGATCGGCAGGTCGAGCGCCTGGTCCAGGTAGACGTTGAGGCCGGTACCGATCCGCATCGTTACGGGCTCGGTGGGCGATGTCCGTTCTTCCATTTCCTTTTCGACTATCAACGTGTGGCGATAGCAGAAGAAGGTTTCGGTGCGAAGCGTCAGTCAGATGTTGCAACAAGAGACAAATATGCGAGACCGGGCGGGGCCTCGCAATGAGGCCCGCCCCTTTTTATTATTTAGCGTCGCACGATCGGATCGATGGTCTTGATCGTGCCGTCCGGATTGTAGAACAGCTCGGTCACTTTCACGTTACGCAAACGCGTAGTCTGCGACAGCTGCGAGTCGGCATAGAACAGCCACCAGCGACCCTCCAATTCGACGATGGAGTGATGCGTGGTCCAGCCGTCGACGGGTTCGAGAATCCGGCCGGCATAAGTGAACGGACCGTATGGCGAATCGCCGATCGCATAGACGAGGTAGTGCGTGTCGCCGGTCGAGTAGCTGAAGTAGTACTTGCCCTTGTACTTGTGCATCCACGACGCTTCGAAGAAGCGACGATCCTTATCGCCGCCGAGCAGCGGCTTGCCGCTTTTGTCGAGGATCACGGCGTCGCGCGGCTGCTCGGCGAATTCCAGCATGTCGTCGCTGAGCTTCGCGACCTTCGGCGTCAACGCGGGCTTGTCGTCGGCCTTGAGATCGGTCTTCGAGCCGTTCGGATCGTACGTGCCGGTAACGTTTCGTTGCAGCTGGCCGCCCCAGATGCCGCCGAAATACATATAGGTCTTGCCGTCGGTATCGGTGAATACCGCTGGATCGATCGAGAAGCTGCCTTTGATAGGCTGCGGCTGCGCCTTGAACGGACCGACCGGAGATTTGGACGTGGCGACGCCGATACGAAACGCGCCTTGTTTGTCTTTGGCCGGGAAGTACAGATAGTACGTGTCGTTCTTTTTCGCGGCGTCCGGAGCCCACATCTGTTTCGTGGCCCACGGCACCTGTCCGATATCGAGAGCGACCGGATGCACTGTGACCTTACCGCCGATCTTGTCCATGCTAAGGATGCGGTAGTCGCGCATTTCGAAGTGCGCGCCCAGGTCGTCCTGCGGCGTCGGGCCGTCGATGTCGTGGCTGGGATAGATATAGATCTTGCCGTCCCACGCATGCGCCGAAGGGTCGGCCGTATAGATTTCCGAGACCAGCGGCTGGGACAGGTAACGGGCCGGATCGACTTTCTTGGCCGGCTCGGCCGCGGAGGCGGACAGCACGAACGCCGTGCTGGCCAAGACGAACATCGGACCCGGTCGAAGATTTATGTGCATAGGCGCTCCTGGTAGCGGTAACCTGAGCGTGAATTTGAGCCCAGCAGCACCCTGCCGGGCAAGCAACATTTTTAGTAATCCAGGCTGGGTAGGGGGATCACCAATGCCGATTGGACGCTCGATGTCGCTCGTTCCATGGGTTTTCACGCTGTTTTTGCCGCTCGCCGCGCTCGCGGGACCGCTCGGGGCATTCCAGGATCACGGCGACGTCGGCAAGCCGAAGCTTGCGGGTCAGGCAACCTGGAATGCAGCTTCGCAGGAGTACGTACTGACGGCCGGCGGCGTGAACATGTGGGAAAAGCGCGATGAATTCCACATGGCCTGGAGCAAGCTGGAGGGCGACTTCATCCTGCAGGCGCAGGTCGAATTCCTCGGCGAAGGCGTCGATAAGCATCGCAAGGCCGGGCTGATCGTTCGCAGCTCGCTCGACGACGATGCGACTTATGTCGACGGCGCCTTGCACGCCGGCGACGGACTGACGTCGCTGCAATTTCGTCGCAGCAAAGGCGCGATCACCGAGCAACTCGAAGCGGCCGTCAAGGCCGCCGATGTGGTGCAGCTCGAACGGCGCGGCGATACATACATTTTCTCCGCCGCCCGTTTCGGCGAGCCGTTCGTTACGCGCGAGATCGTCGATTTGAAATTGGGTGGCAGTGTCTATGCCGGGCTGTTCCTGTGCTCGCACAACGGCGATGTGAAAGAAACCGCCGTGTTTCGCAACGTGCGCGTCATTCGTCCCGCCAAGGCGGACTTCGTTCCCTATCGCGACTACATCGGCACCGTGCTGGAGCTGCTCGATGTGAATACCGGCGTGCGCCAGGTGATCCATCGGTCCAAGGATCCGTTCGAAGCGCCGAACTGGACACCGGACGGCACGGCTTTGATCTACAACACCAGCGGGCGAGGCGAAGGGCGAGGGCGCTTATATCGCTTCGATCTCGCGACCCGGCAACCGTTGCTGATCGACACGGGCTTCGCCAATCGCAACAACAACGATCACGTGCTGTCGTTCGACGGCAAGATGTTGGGCATCTCCGATCAGAGCACCGACAAAAATCAGTCGACCATCTTCACGCTGCCCGCGACCGGCGGCATCCCGAAACGCATCACGCCGCTGACGCCTAGCTATTTGCACAGCTGGTCGCCGGACGGCAAATATCTGCTGTACACCGGCGGGCGCAACGGCGAATTCGATATTTATCGGATTGCCTCCGACGGCAGCGGCACGGAAGAGCGACTGACGGACGCCAAGGGCGTCGACGACGGCCCGGAATACAGCCCCGACGGTCAATACATCTATTTCAATTCCGAGCGCACCGGTCGCATGCAGATCTGGCGCATGCGCGCGGACGGCTCCGACGAGCAACCTGTGACCAACGATGGACACAACAACTGGTTCCCGCATTTCTCGCCGGACGGCCGGTGGATCAGCATGATCAGCTACGTCGAAGACATCAAATCGTCCGAGCATCCGTACTACAAACGCGTTTACCTGCGGATCATGCCCGTCGACGGCGGCACTCCTCCCAAAGTCGTTGCATACGTTTATGGCGGCCAGGGCACGATCAACGTGCCATCGTGGTCGCCTGACGGTAGGATGCTCGCCTTCGTGAGCAACACGGACGAGCAACGATGACTCCTCGCTTCCTGGTCGCGCTGATATTCCTGTCGCTGGCGAGCCTCGCGCACGCCGACGACAAACTCTTCGACGTGCATGTCCATATCTGGAACGGCGAGAAGTCGGTCAAGGAATATCTCGGCCAGGTGCATGAAGCCGGACTGTCGCTCACCGGCTTCGGCGGCATTCACATGGCGGTGCTGGGCAAGCTGAAGGAAACGCACGCCAAGAACGACGAGCTGGTCGCGCTCTCCAAGCGTTATCCGATGATCCCGATCGCCTCGGTGCATCCTTACGACGGCGAAGCCGCGATGGCCGAGTTGAAACGGCTTGCCGGTCTCGGCGTAAGAACTATCAAGCTGCATCCTCACACACAGCAGTTCGACGCGGCGGATCCGCGAGTGCTCGCGTTGTGTAAGCTTGCTGGCGAGCTGGGTTTTGTCGTGCTGATCGACAACGCGAACATCGTGCCGGGCGACAACCAGAAGCTGTTCAACCTCGCGCTGCAGGCACCGAAGACTCACTTTGTGTTCACGCATCTCGGCGCGCTTGAGTTCCGCTTTTGGAACATCCTTACTCTGGCCCGTACCGCGAAGAACCTGATGGAGGACAATTTTCATTTCGATATCTCGGCGACGGCGGTGCTGGTCGCGGATTCGCCGCTGGAAGACGAGTTCGTCTGGACGATGCGCAACGTCGGTATCGACAACCTGCTGCTCGGCTCGGATTTTCCGCAGATGTCGCTGAAGCAGGCGGTCGATGCGTTGGAACGGTTGCCGCTCACCGACGAGGAGAAGCGCAAGATCCGCTGGGAAAATGCCAACCGGATCCTCGGGCTCGATCGTCTGCTTCCCACCGCGACGAAGTGACACAACCTTCGTGTTATCGTTGATCGATGAAACAAATCGCGATTGTTGGACCGGGTGCCATTGGCGGCACGTTGACCGCATGGCTGAGTCAGAATCCCGAGGCCGAGACCACCGTCGCCGCGCGCTCGACATTCGATAGTTTGTCGCTGCAGATTCCGGACGGCTCGGTCATCACGGCGAAGCCGCGCATTCTCACGAATCCCGATAGCGCGGCCGCTGCGGATTGGGTGCTGGTGACAACCAAAGCGTACGACGTCGTTGGCACTTCGCAGTGGCTGAAGAAACTGGTCGGTCCGCAGACGCGCGTCGCGATCATTCAGAACGGCGTCGAGCACATCGAACGTTTCGCGCCGTACGTGCCTGTCGCGCAACTGTTGCCGGTGATGATCGATTTGCCGGCGGAGCGCCAAGCGCCCGGGCGCGTTCGACAGCGTGGGGCCGGACGCATGGTTGTTCCTGAAGGTGCGCATGCAGCGGAGTTCGCGAAGCTTTTTGCGCATACACCGCTGAGCGTCACTCCCGATGCCAATTTCAAAACTCAGGTGTGGAAGAAGCTGTGTTTGAATAGCGCAGGTGCACTCTCCGCCGTACTGCTGAAGCCTGCGATTATTGCCCGGCACGAAGGTGTGGCCGACATCATGCGGGCGATCGTTCTCGAATGCGTCGCCGTGGGTCGCGCCGAAGGGGCGCAGCTCGACGATTCGATGGCGGATCAAGTCGTCAACGGTTATCGCTCGGCACCGCCGGATTCGATGAACTCGCTGCATGCGGACCGCGCCGCCGGCCGCCCGATGGAAACAGATGCTCGCAACGGCGTGATCGTGCGGCTCGGTCGCAAACACGGCATCGCGACGCCGATCAATCAGATGGTCGTCGCACTGCTCGAAGCGGCGACGCTGTCATAGCGCGCGGCGCAGCGACGGCGTTCAACTAATATTCGCTATTGCGCGAGTTACCTACTGGGCGCACGATTCCCCGGTGAACGCTGCGTCCACCCACCAGAACACGCTCACGCTCGGCGAACTGCTGTACGCCGATCCTTCAATCACTCATGTCGTCGAAAAGGATTGGCTGGCGCTGGTCCATGCCATCGGCGCCGGCGACGAGGCAGCACTGCGCGTGCTCTACGAGAAAACCTATCCGGTGGTATTCGCGTATATGTTGCGTTTGACCGGCAATCGCGAATTGACCGATGCGTTGCTCATCGAGGTGTATCAAGACATCTGGTGCGAGGCGCCGGTGTTCAACGTCGACGATGGGCCGGTGCTCGGATGGATCATGCGACAGGCTCGCAGCACTGCGCTCGCCGGCAGAGGTACCGCAGGTTCCGTTACGGTCACAGATATTCAACCAATACCCGACGATCACCGACTGCTGCAGGCACTCGCGACCTTGAGCGTGCCCGAACTCGAAGCCATCGAAGCTACGTTTCTTAAAGGCTTGTCATATTCGGAGCTGGTCGAACAATGGCAGGAGCCGCTCGGAACTATCAAGGGCCGCATTCGTTCAGGATTGGCAAAGCTTCATCAAGCATTAACCGCAGGAGGGTGACGGAGCATGAGCTCGTCATCGAACAATCAACGCTGCGAGCACCGGGATTCGGTGGCGTCATATGCGTTGGCTGCCCTGGAGCGCGACGAAAGCGAATCGATGCAGGCACACTTGCCGACATGCATCGATTGTCAGCAGGAATACCACGCACTCTGCTCGGTGACGGATACGCTGTCGACTTGGCGCGCGCAGACGTTGCCGCCGCTGGAACCGTTGTGGCTCCAGCTTGCTCAACGCATCTCCAGTCAGCCGCAAAAGAAAGCGCCTAAGGCGGTGACATCGGTATCGCCGGCGACAGCGCAGGGCTGGGCGGAGCCGCGCTGGAAGGAAGTCGCTCCGGGCATCAGCTGCAAGCTGCTCTCGACCGACCGGGAAGGGGATCGCGTCAGCATGATGGTGCGACTCGCGCCCGAGAGTTCATATCCACCGCATCGGCACGCGGGGGTCGAAGAGTTGTATTTGCTCGAAGGCGAGTTGTGGATCGAAGACCGGAAACTCGAACCCGGCGACTACAATCTCGCCGAACCCGGCACCTCGGATCAGCGCGTCTGGAGCCAGACTGGTTGTATGTGCCTGTTGATCACATCGCCGTCCGATCGACTCCGTTAAGCGGCTGCTCCATACAGCGCACGCACGAAATCCGATTGGGTGATGATGCCGACCAGCCGATTGTCCTCGCCGATCACCGGGATGTGATGGTGCCCGCCTTCGGAGAACAGCGGCATCAACTCCGCGACCGAACGATTCGCACTGACTACTCGCACTTGCGCACACATGATCTGGCCGACCGCTTCCGGCTTGGTCGTATGTGACGTACCGCTACGCTTGATCAATTGTTGAAGTCGCTCGCGCAGCGCCCCGCCGCTGCGATCGATATCGGCGTGCCGCATGAAGTCCGCGAGCGAAATGATGCCGATGATGCGTTTGTGACGATCGACGACCGGCAGGGCTTTGATGCGACGGCCGCGCATCAGCCGCCACGCATCTTCCAGGTCGGTGCCGTATTCGACCGTGAGCACGTCGCGAGTCATGATGTCCTCACAGCGCAGCTCGCCCAGGCGACGTTCGATCGCCCGCATCTCCGTCTGATGCAGAATATCTTCCAGCTCGTCGCGGCTGACGTCGAGCACCTGGTTGTAACGTTGCAGGACTGCATCGAGATCGACCGGGCTGAACCGGCTTCTCGGCGCCAGGTTTTTGCGATCGACGATTTGGCTGTGCGGATAACGACGGCCGGTCGCAGTGTTGTATGCGGTACCGACCGCAACCAACACCACGCTGTTGACGAGCACCGGAAACAGTGCGAAGTCCATCGTGCTTGCTTGAGTGAGCACAGCGAGGAGTGCCGCAGCTCCGCCGGGAGGATGCAGACAGCGAAGAGCAAACATCACACCGATAGCCGCTGCGACGGCCACGGCACCGGCAACCGCCGGATCGGGAATGAAACGAACGCACAACACACCGACCAATGCGGACAGCGTATTGCCAGCGACGACCGACCAGGGTTGTGCCAGCGGGCTCGCCGGCACGGCAAAGACGAGAACCGCGCTGGCACCGAGCGGAGCGACCAGCCACACACTCGACGGCGAGCTGGCCCACAGGCGGCACAAAACTGCCGCCGTCAGAATCCCCAGCGCCGCGCCTGCAATCGAGCGCCAACGCTCTGACGCATTGACCGCAAGCGGAGCGGGCCGAAATCCTTTGAGCCACGTCGACAGGTTGGCAAGCCAGGCGGAACGAGTGTCGCTAGCGTCGGAGGTCTGTTCGAGTGATTGCACGGTTCGGCAAACGGTCGACAAAGGCCGCGCAATATACGGGCGACCCTCCAGCCTGTCACGGAACTGCGGTCACATTGCGCCGGCACCGGCGGTAGATATATAGTATTTCGTATACTAATTAGCCGAGTCCCGCTGCTAGGAGCTTCCATGCGTAAGGGTTTGATCCGTACGGCGCTGGCCGCCGTCGGTACAGTGGCGTTCGCCTCGCAGGCATTCGCGCAGGGATCGCCGACTAACGCGGACGAGCAGCTGCGCTCCATCTACAACGCCGAATGGAAGTGGTGGAAGGAATCGATGGCCGAGGAGCCGGACGACGAGCGTCCCGGTAACGAGTCGGGCCACCTGCCGCACGTCGATGCTGCCAACCAGGAGAATCGGCTGAAGCATTTGAACGAGGTGCTGGCCGATCTCAAGACCGTCGAATTCTCGCGCCTGTCGGCGGAAGAGAAAATAAATGCGCAGGTGTTTCGCGCCATCGTCGAAGAGCGCATCTCCGACCTGCATTTCAAAACGTATCAAGCGCCGTTCAACGCCGATTCGTTTTTCTGGACCGAGTTCACGCCTCGCGAAGGCTTTCCGGATATCGAGGAGTATCGAAAGTATTTGAGCCGCCTGTCCGAGGTGCCGCGCTTCTTCGACGAGCATATCGAGAACATGCGCGCCGGCTTGAAGCGCGGCTTCACCGTACCGAAGCCTTCGGTGATCGGGCGGGACCAGACCATCGAGCCGTATGTCGCGACCGATACGACCAATCCTTTGTATCTGCCGTTCGATCAGATGCCGGCGGCCATCCCAAAGGACGAGCAGGCGAAGTTGCAGAGCGAAGGCCGGGCGGTGATCGCGGAGAAAGTGGCGCCGGCGTATCAGAAGCTGCTGGCTTTCATTCGCAACGAATATCTGGTGAAGGCGCGCACGACGATTGCCGCGTCGAAGCTGCCCGACGGTCCGGCGTTCTATCAAGCGCGGATCAAGAAGTTCACGACACTGGAGCTGGCGCCGCCGCAGATTCACGAGATCGGCCTGGCCGAAGTCGCTCGCATTCGTGGCGAGATGCAGGCCACTATGGTCAAAGCGGGATTCAAAGGTACGTTGCCCGAGTTTTATAACTTCCTACGCACCGATCCGCAGTTCTACGCCAAGACCCCGCACCAACTGATCGCGGAAGCGGCATACATCGTCAAGAAATCGGATCTCAAGCTCAAGGACACGATCGGCACACTGCCGCGTTTCCGCCACGGAATATTGCCGGTGCCGGACGCGCTGGCGCCGATCTACACGGGCGGCCGTGGCGGTTTGGAAAGCTGTTTGTTCAACACTTATAACTTGCCTGCGCGTCCGCTCTACACGTTGCCGTCGCTGGTGTTGCACGAATGCACGCCCGGCCATAGCTTCCAGGCAGCGCTCGCGCTCGAAGCGCCCGCACGTCCGCAGTTCCGTAACGATGTTTATTTCTCTGGCTACGGCGAAGGGTGGGGTCTGTACACCGAGTGGCTCGGCCGTGTGATGGGGATCTACGAAACGCCTTACGAGGAATTCGGTCAGCTCACATATGAGATGTGGCGTGCGGCGCGCTTGGTCGTCGACACCGGCATTCATCATTACGGCTGGACGCGCGATCAGGCGTTGCAATACATGAAGGACAACGTCGCACTGTCGACGCACGAGATCACCACCGAAGTGGATCGTTACATCGCGTGGCCGGGTCAGGCGACGGCTTACAAGCTCGGCGAGCTGCAGATTCGCAGGCATCGTCGCGAGGCGGAACAGGCGCTGGGGCCGAAGTTCGATCAGCGCAAGTTCCACGATGCCATCCTGGCGCTCGGCGCCGTGCCATTGCCCGTCCTGGAGCAGCGAATGGCACAATTCATCGCCGACGCTGGCGAGAATCCTCCTGCCGCCAATCGCGACACTAAAGACTTGAGCAACTGACTTAGACCCATGGACAGCATTCGCATTCTGGACTCGCACACCGGCGGTGAACCGACGCGCCTGGTGCTCGAAGGCGGCCCCGATCTCGGCGAAGGCCCGCTCGATGCCCGCGTGCGACGCTTTCGCGAGAGCTTCGACGGCTTTCGTTCGGCCATCGTCAACGAGCCGCGCGGCGGCGATGTGATCGTCGGCGCGTTGTTGTGCAAACCGCATCATCCAGAATGCGATATCGGCGTGATCTTTTTCAACAACGTCGGTTATCTCGGCATGTGCGGCCACGGCACCATCGGCGTGATCGTGTCGTTGGCGCACCTTGGCACGCTGAAGCCTGGCGTTGTGAAGATCGATACGCCGGTAGGTGTCGTCGAAGCACAGCTGTTACCAGACGGCGCCGTGTCCGTTGCCAACGTTCCCAGTTATCGAAAAGCCAAAGCCGTGACGATCGATGTTGCCGGGCTCGGCCCGGTGACGGGCGATATCGCGTGGGGCGGCAACTGGTTTTTCCTGGTCGAGCAGAAAGACATCGCGTTGAACCTGGTCAACGTTGAGCAGCTGACTGAGCTGTCGTGGCGCATTCGTCAGGCGGTGAACGCACAGGGTTATCCCGAAGTCGATCACGTCGAATTGATCGGCAAGACACCGACGGCGCGCGGTCGTAACTTCGTCCTGTGTCCCGGCAAAGCATATGACCGTTCGCCATGCGGTACCGGTACGAGCGCCAAGCTCGCGTGTCTCGCTGCCGATGGAGTGTTGGCGGAAGGCGAGGAGTGGACGCAGGAAAGCATTCTCGGCAGCGTCTTCAAGGGACAGTACCGTTGGATCGATCGCGCGCAGGGAACGATTGCGCCGACGATCACCGGCACCGCGCACGTGACTGCTGAAGCCAAATTGATTCTGGATCCCAAAGACCCGTTCTGCTGGGGTATCCGCGACGACAAGAATATGGAAGCGATGCGAGGCTGATCTCGATGCGCAGAAGTTTTGGCGCCGCTCTGCGGCTTGGTGCCGTTTTCGTCTTGATGAATGCGGCGCCGGTGTCGGCCGCCGGCGTTGAAGCTGCGCTGAAGGTGCAGAGTCGCGATTTCGACATCGAGCTCGATCGCGCTTCGCAGACGCTCGTATCGCTCAAGCCCAAGCAGGGCGGCGGTTTCGATTTTGCGCCGTCCAACCTGCGCAGCGTCCGCACTGGCGATGGTTACTATCATCTCGGCGATCTCGATCTGCGCTTGCGTGCTGTCGGTGAAACGCAGTGGCGCGACTACTCGACCGCATATCGCAGGCAGAACGCTGTCTCGCTATCTAATGACGAAAGCACACTCGCTGGTGCTCGGATCGCCGTGCCCGCAAACCTCGGATTGCAAGTCGTACGTCGTTGGCAACGCGCGGAGAATGGCAATCTGGCTTTGCGCTTCGAGCTGACCAATACCGGCAAACGTCCGCTTGAGCTCGGTGCGATTGGCTTCGCGATGGTGTTCGACAACGTGCTGTCGAAGCGTTCGCTCGCCGAGGCGCACACGCAAGCGAGTTTCTCCGATCCATACATCGGACTCGATGCGGGCTATTTGCAGGTGACGCGTTTGAACGGCAAAGGTCCCGCGCTCATCGTCATGGGCGAGAAGGGAACGCCGTTCGAGGCGTACCAGCCGATCTCCGATAAGAAAGACGAGAAAGGTGCAGCGCTGTTGTTCAACGACCTGACGCCCCGCGGCCAGACGTTCGAAGGCTTTTACGATTGGATGGTGGCGAGCAGGGCGTTTGCCGAACAGGAATGGCGTAACGCCGAGCCGTGGAATGAACCGACAGTCGTGACGCTCGCGCCCGGCGAGGCGCGGACGTTCGGATTTCAGTTCGTGTTGGCCAAGTCTATTCGGGAGATCGAGAGCAAGCTTGCGGCACAGTCGCGACCGGTCGCAGTGGGTATCCCTGGCTATGTGTTGCCGACCGATCTCACGGGCGATCTTTGGATTCGCACTGACCATGAGATTCGCGGCGCGGACTCTCATCCAGCGGGCGCGCTGGAGATTGTCAAAGTCGATGGTGTGGAGGGTTGGTGCAGGTATCGCGTGACCGGCCGGAAGTGGGGTCGCGCGCGCCTGACGCTCGCTTATACCGACGGCACGCGGCAAGCGATTCACTACTTCGTGACTAAGCCTAGCAGCGTGGTGCTCGACGACCTCGGTCGGTTCATTTCGACCAAACATTGGTTCGACGATCCTTCCGATCCGTTCAAGCGCGGCCCATCGTTCCTGACGTTCGATCGCGAGCGCAATGCCGTCGTGTTGCAGGATCAGCGTGTGTGGATGGCGGGACTGAGCGACGAGGGCGGTGCCGGTGCGTGGCTCGCTCTCATCATGAAGCAACTAGGTGCGCCGAACGCAGCCGAGATCGAGAAGTTCGAGCGCTTCGTGACGGGTACGCTCGACGGCCGCTTGCAGGTCAACGAGGGGCCGGAGAAGTTCGGCGTTCGCAAGAGCCTGTTCTACTACGACCCGCAGCCACCGGGCGGTTTCAAATACGATCCTTCGTTCGATTGGAAACAATGGTCGGCCTGGAAGAAGTCGCAAGCCGATTCGGTGGTGCGTTCGTTCAACTATATTCACGTCGCTGCCGCGCACTGGGTTTTGTATCGGCTGGCGCGCTACCAAGAGGGTTTGGTCAAGGCGCACGACTGGCGTTGGTATCTGGACCGTGCGTATCAGACTGCGCTCGCGATGCCTCGTCTCGCGCCCGAGTATGCGAAGTTCGGTCAGATGGAAGGCGAGGTGTTGGTCGAGATCCTTCGCGATTTGAAACAAGAGGGTTTGACTGCCCAAGCTGCTGAGTTGGAGCAGGCAATGCGCAAGCGTGCCGATGCTTGGGCGGCGGAGGAATATCCGTTTGGCAGTGAGATGCCGTGGGACTCTACCGGCCAGCCCGAGGTGTATGCGTGGATGCGATACTTTGGGAACACGCCGAAAGCAGAGCTGACGCGAGAGGTGATTCTCGGTTATGACCCAGTCATTCCCAGCTGGGGTTACAACGGCAACGCGCGTCGCTACTGGGACTTCATGTACGCGGGCAAGATCAAGCAACTCGAACGTCAGCTGCATCACTACGGCTCGGCGAATAACGCGTTGCCGTTGCTCGATTCTTTCCGTCGCGATCCAAAGGATCTGCATTTGCTACGAGTCGCGTATGGCGGGTTGATGGGCACGTTGACCAACATCGATCAAGACGGATTTGGCGCGGCGGCGTTTCATTCCAATCCGGATCTGATGAAGTTCGATCCAGTGAATGGTGACTATGGCACCGCGTTTTATGGTTATGCCTACGGCATTGGCAGCTACCTGGCTCGCGATCCGGTGTTTGGCGTCGTTGGCTTCGGCGGCGTCTTTGAGGAACAAGGTTCGATTGCGAGCATCGCGCCCAAGGATGGTTTCCGCACACGCGTGTTCCTTTCCGAGCCGGGGCTGTGGCTGACGCTGGACGCCGGCAAGTTTTCGCGCGTCGAGTACGACCGAAACAAGCAGGAGGTGACTATTCGTCTGGACGCAGCCACGTCATCCGCACCGCGTGCGTACTTGAGCATCGAGAGCGCCAAGGCAACGGCGAGCTATCACCCGGCGGCGTCCTTAGCGCAGGAGCGCGGTCGCTACGTGGTCCCGCTCGAAAAGGCGGAAACATCGGTCGTGTTGCGTCTCGAACGATGACGCAGCGGCACGGTCCGGATATTTCTCCGGACAACCCGCACCGGCCTCCGCTAAGCCACTGACGCCTTCCGGTGGGCGCGTGACGGCATCAGATGAGTGATGCCGTCGTCGTCGCCGGTGCCTTCGTATAAAGCCGGCAGCCAAACACTGGTCCGGCTGTATTCCCAGGTTCCGGCTCGAAGCGCACCTCGATGCTCTCTCTGCCCTTGGTGAGCTCTTCCGGAATCTCATAATCCACATCGAAGAACACCGGCTTATCCGGCCGCAGTGCCTGCGTCGCAATGCGTTTCCCATCGACCAGGATGTGAAACTTCCTCGCGCGCTCATCTGCCCAATAAGTCGCCTGCAGGATCAGGGCTCCCGGGCGCGTCTTCATTCGGAACGCAAAGAATCCGCCAGTGCGAGCGTCACGGCCCTGGCGACCGCGATAGACCACGGGATAGGAAATATCCGACGTGAGCTGATGATCGCGCTCTGGCTGCATCTCGCCGAGATGCATCACATCCACCGACCGGGCCGCCAACTCTCGCTGACGCGCCTGTTCCGCAGCGAACGCGCGTTCCTCATTGGCCCATTCCGCATCTGTGAAGCGCCGAAAGTAAACAGCGCTGCGCCGATGATAGTTCTTATAGAACGGTCCGAACGTAAGCGCCGCGGGCCGCGCAATCGTAGCGGCCCGATACATCGCCTGTTGCACCTCGACCGGTTTGAAGTCCGCGAGTAAATCCACACCAACCAACGCCGGCGCCGCCGCGTCGAACGGTTGATCCGCCGGGCCAAGATCCGCAGCAAGCACCATTGGTCCGCGCATAACTGCGATGGTCGTATCGTCGCCCGGCGTGGGTTCAAGCCTGAGCTCAAGCGGCATCGTGTAGGCGATGGCGTCGCCTTCGCGCCAGCGTCTGCGAACGATCAAATAACCACCGTCGCTCTCGGTCTCGACCGGCTTGCCGTTCACGGTCAACTGAGGACTCTTCGCCCAGCCCGGCAAGCGCAGAGCCACTGCAAACTTTTGTGGTTTGCGCAGGGAAGCGACCTTGATGTTGACGACACCGTCGTACGGATAACCCGTGTTCAGCTCCAGCTGCGCGCTACGCTCGCGCCATGTCACGCGCGAAGGGATGAACAGATTCACCAGCAACGTATCGTCCGACTGCCACCAGATCGACTCGCCGTGCTTGGCATGACTCTCCATGCCCGAGCCGACGCAACACCAGAAGCTGTCAGTCGGTGAGGAGAATTCGCGTTGCACGCCGGACATCAGCGGCGTCATGTAAGTAAACATGCCCGTCGCCGGATCCTGATGCGCCATGATGTGATTCAGATGAGCGCGCTCATAAAAATCGAACAACTCACCCGACGGATGCCACGCGAATAAATGGCGCGTGAGCTTCAACATGTTATAGGTGTTGCACGCCTCGCAGGTCTGCTCGGTGATGTGTCGGGAGATCGTGCGTGGCTCGGAGAAATACTCGCGGTCGGAGTTTCCGCCGATCACATAGCTGTGATTGTTCGTTACCGTCGTCCAGAAGAAGCGAGCCGCCGTCGCGTTCTCGGCGCTGCCGGTCAGCTCGTGCAGACGGGCAAGTCCGATCAGCTTGGGAACCTGTGTGTTCGCGTGACGCTGCGCAAGCTCGTCGCGCTGCGCGGTCAGCGGATCAAGAACGCGCTTGTGATAGATCCGCTGCGCAAGTTTCAGCCAGCGCTGGTCTTTGGTGCGTGCGTACAGCTCGGCAAAGCTTTCGTTGATGCCGCCGTGCTCGCAATCCAGGACCGTCTGGACTTGCTCGTCGCTCAGCGCATTGAACACCTTCTCGATGTAACTGCCGAGGCCGACGGCAACACTGATAGCCCGCGCGTTGCCACCACAGTGCGTATCGACATCGAACAGACCGGCAAACAATTTGTGCCAGTTGTACAGCGGCACCCAGCAGCCGTTGAGATCGAAGCCCGCCGAGCGAATCTCGCCGCGCATGATCTCCGGGAAGATCTCCTTGCCGTCGACGACGGTGGTGTCCTTACGCTTGCGCGTGAACCCGGCGACGTAGCCATCGCCTTGCTTGGCCTGAACTTCAGCCAGTTCCGCGACGATATATTCGGCGCGACGCTTCGCTTCGGCATCGCCAGTCTGTGCGTGAATCAACGCCACGGCGGACAGATAGTGGCCGAGGCTATGGCCTGCAATCGTGTCTGCTTCCCAGCCGCCGTAGGCTTCGCCCTTGGGAGTGAGGCCTGCGAACTTGCGAAAGTTGTGCAGCAGCCGATCCGCTTCCAGCGCCAGCAAATATTTTCGATTCGCTTCGACCGCATCGGCGAAAGGCGAGGGCAGGAGACGCACATCGGCGAGCGGCAGCGCCTTGGCCGTTTGCGGCAGCACGCCGGCATTCGCCCAGCTGAGATTCCAAGGCAGACCGGCGCAGATAGCGCCCGCAGCCGCACCCTTCAGCAGTGCTCGGCGATCGGTGAACAACGGGGAATGAGTCATGGGCTCTCCTAGGGGCGAGCGAAGCGTTGAATGTCGAAAGGACTCAAGCTCACCGACGTCGGCGATTGGGTCGCGAGCTGCGCGACCAGTTCGCTTGTGATGGCGGCGAGCGTGAGTCCGAGATGCTGATGGCCGAAGGCATAAAGAATGTTCGGTGCGTCTGGCAGTCGGCCGATGGCCGGCAAGTAGTCCGGCAGCGTGGGGCGCGCACCCATCCATTGGCGAGCGGGCTCTTTGCACGGCATGCTGAGGGCAGCGATGTGCGAACGAAGACGCTGCCACTTGCGTGGGTCGGGCGGTGCGTCCGGACTGCCGAATTCCACGAAGCTTGCCGCGCGCAGGCCGGACTCGAAGCGAGTGACGATCATCGATCGATCTTCGAAGACCACCGGCGGCAGATCGGGCCAGGCGTGGTTGGTCATTTGCAAGTGATAGCCGCGCTCCGCAATCAACGGCACGGTTCCACAAAGCGGCTCCATCAACTCGCGCGAGCGAACGCCGGCGGTGACGACAGCGAAGTCAGCATCGATCGAAGCACCGTCGTCACAAGTCACTCGGACCGAGCCATCGCGATGACTGACTGCTCGAACCTTCGCCTGCAGAATCCTTCCGCCGCGCGCAACGATTGAGTCGCGTAGTGCATTGCCGAGCCGTGGCAAGTCGGCGATCTGCGCGGTGTTTTCGAAACGAATCGCGCCTGCCGGCGAATGTTTCATGATTGGTGCGAGTAGTCGCAGCTCGTCGACATCGCATTCGTGGAAGCTTGTGGTGCCGATATCGGCGGCTCGCCACGAGGCGAGGCCCGCCGCTGCAGTTTCTTTGGACTCCCAGACAACGAAGTGCCCGGTCTCGCGGACTATTGCCGGTGTGCCCAAGTCGGTGCTCAACGATCGCCATGCAGGTAACGCAGCGGCGAGCAGCGAACGTAACGCTGCTCGTCCATGTTCGACTCGATCAGGTCGTGCAGCCGCGGCCATTCGACAAGCAAACGGCAACCATCGATGGATCTGCGAGAGCGGCAAACCCAATGCGCCGCCGGCACTGAACAGGCGACGGGGAGCGGAACGAATGACGGGCCACGACGCGAGCGGCTCGACTTGCTCGGTCGCAATATGTCCGGCGTTTCCCCAAGAGGCCGCGCCGGCCGCCGGTGCCGCGTCCATAATGGTGATGGAAGCTCCGGTCTGCAGCAGGCGCTGCGCGACACTCAACCCCACCACACCTCCGCCAATTACGATTCCGCGCTTCATACCTGTTGGATTCTAATCGTCCGGTAGCTTGAGTAGATAATATACGATATACTAACCGCTCCAGTAGACGAGGCTAACATGACACCGACTTGGCAGGGCGTTTATCCGGCGGCGACCACTCAATTCAAAGAGGATCTGTCCATCGACTTCGGCCAGACCCAGCGCGTCGTCGACAACCTGGTCAAAGACGGCGTTCACGGCATCATCGCCATGGGCACGGTCGGCGAGAACAATTCGCTTGATGCAGCCGAGAAACAATCGACGCTACGTGCCGTTACCGAAGTCGTCGCCGGTCGCGTGCCGGTCGTTACCGGTGTGTCCGAATTCGATACGCGTCGCGCGGTGGCTTTCGCAAAAGATGCGAAAAAGAACGGTGCCGACGGTTTGATGGTGCTGCCGGCGATGGTTTATGTGCCCACCGCCGAAGAGCTCATTTATCACTTCCGCACGGTGGCCGAGGCGACCGATCTGCCGGTGATGTTGTACAACAACCCACCCGCGTATCGCGTGAACATCACGGTCGAAGTGCTGGACGCGCTGCGTAACGTTCCGAACATCGTTGCGATCAAGGAGTCCGCGCCGGATCCGCGACGCTTCACCGATATCATCAACGCGTTCGGCGATCGGTTCACGTTGCTGGCAGGCCTGGACGACGTTGCGTTCGAAGGCTTCATGCTCGGCGCCGTCGGCTGGGTGTCCGGCCTCACCAATGCGTTCCCGCAGGAATCGATTCAATTGGTCGACGCAATTCGCGCCGGCAAGTTGGATCGCGCTCGCGCCATCTATCGCTGGTTCATGCCGTTGTTGCATCTCGATGCCGAGCACGACCTGGTGCAATCGATCAAGCTCGCGGAGCAGATCATGGGGCGAGGCTCCGAGCGCGTGCGTCCGCCGCGACTGCCGCTCTCCGGCGAACGTCGCAAGCAGGTGATCG
>Ga0247784_1000057_pt1 | contig 40038 bp, 30 predicted proteins | sample UWRJL169409R5_FD_179909 | JGI IMG/M metagenome (GOLD analysis project Ga0247784, IMG submission 179909) | Plant litter microbial communities from Arlington Agricultural Research Station in Wisconsin, United States - UWRJ-L169-409R-5 | ecosystem: Environmental > Terrestrial > Plant litter >...
CGCGACACCAAGAGTCACGGTGTGACCGATCCTTTGACTGGCCACGACGGCCCGACCGGTTGATTCGCGCGGAAGTTTAGAAGCCGGTGTGTGAGTGGCGCCGACCTCTGGCGCTACTCACACACTCAAACGATCTTGTTTTGATTCTTCAGCAGCCGGCGCGGCCTTTGGAACAAGGCGTCATCGTCACGCTCGGCAATTGATACAGGCCGTTGCTGTCGGTACTCAGAACCATATCTGCGCTGATGGGCCGGCCGTTGCCGTCCGTCGGGCGCGCGATTCTTGAGCTGCTGGTCCGGTATTTCATCCAACGCGGAGTGCGATCTTTGGTCGCGCTCGCGGTCTTGGATTCTGCGACCGGCGTTTCCTTTTGAGCAGGCGCGCTCGAACACCCTGTCAGCACTGCGGCTGATACCAGTAGGGCACTCACGACACGCACGACATTGAGCCTAGCCATAACCCACTCCCCATGCGAATTGCGGAGCCAATATAGCCCACATTTAGCGGGCCGGGTATGTGATACGACACGCAAATCGACTCGCCTGGCCGCACCCGGAGCACGTTCGGACGATCACGCGCTGGTTAGGCGCTCCAGGATTCCTTAGGGCCGCCAAAACTATCGATCGCGGCCATGAGCGCGGCGATTCGATCGCGCTCCTCCAATGTCAGCTCCGGCCGCCAGGTATCGAATATCAGCACCACTCTGGAGCGATCGCTGCCGTTGCGTGCCTCATGTTCGATCGTGTCGTCGAACACCCAGGCCTCGCCGTCTCGCCATTCGCGCTGCTCGTTACCCACACGCAAATGACAGTTGGGTGGCACGATCAACGGTAAGTGACAGATCAACCGAGTGTTCAGGAAGCCAGTGTGCGGCGGGATGTGAGCTCCTGGCTGCAATCGCGAGAACAGAATCGACGGCGTACGGCCTGCAATGCGAGACAAAGGCAGGTCCGCGAGGGCGGCGAGCGTCTTCGGACACCGTTCAGCGTTTCCAGGTACCGGCGCGCCGTCCTTCCATAAGAAAAATGCACTCCAGGCGTCGTTGTTCAATAGCGGGTGATCGTTGCGCGTCGGCGCGTCGGTTCGCGCGCGAATGTACGGGACGAATCCTTCGCCCTCACCCAGTAACTGCTCCAGTTCGCCACGAATGTCCGCAGTGGCGGCTTCCAGGCCTGCCAGCCAAGGAAACATCTCTCTAGGGAAGAACTGAATGTTCGCCAGCTCGGGAAAGAAAAAGGCGCGCGGCTCCTGCACGTAGCGCTGTTTCTTGCCCATGAGAATTTCGACCGACTGGGCGAATCGCGAACTTCCTCCCGTCGCCGCAAAGTTGCCAAGCTGCGCTCGAACGTGAGCTTCGAGTTGCGAATTGATCCGTCGATACATTTCCTCGGCGTGCTGCGCGACCTGAATCAACCCCGGCGGCAGCGATTTCGCCTGGGAAGCGACGTTCACTGCCGTCGAATAAAACGCCGTAGCCGCCCGCGACTGACCGGTGTTGACGAGATGGTCGCCTTTCAGCACCAGCGCGCGAATGTTGTTCGGATCCAGCGCCAAGGCTCGTTCCATCGCTGGAACCATCGCGGCGTGATCGCCGAGCTCGTTACACGCGAGTGCCAATGCGAGCCACGCTCCGGCATTTGCCTGGCCCGTCGCGACGATTCGTTCGAAATGTTTGCGAGCCGTGCGCGCATCGCCGGCCTGCAGGGCCGCAGTGCCAGCCTCGGCCGACCTGCGTATCTCATCCGGTGACATCAGTTGAAATCTCGTACGGCCGCCGTCATCGCTCGCGCCATCTCTCGTTCCGCGGGTGTCAGCAGCGGATTCCAAACATCGAAAATCAGCACGACACGCAACTCGTCGCTGTCGTTCATCGCCTCGTGTTCGAGCGTGTCGTCGAACACCATGACTTCGCCGATATTCCATTCGCGCTTTTCATAACCTACCCGTAGCCAGCAGCGAGGTGGCACGATTAGGGGCAAATGCGCGACCAGCCGCGCGTTGGTCTCGCCATGATGCGGAGGAATGTGCGTTTTAGGCTGCAAGGCCGAGAACATCGCGTTCGGACATAAACCGACGATATCTGCGGACGGAATGCTCACCAGTGCCTGCGCCGTCACCGGGCAACGCTGCAAGTTTTCTTGCACCGGAACGCCGCCGCGCCACAGATGAAACGCACTCCACTTCATCGAGTGATTCAACTCGCGCCACTGATTCACGGGATCGCCGGGGCGATAAGCGATGTAGGGACTGAATTGATCCTGCTGAGATCGCAACGCTGCCAGCAGCTCGGCGCGAATCTCGTCGGTCTTCGATTCAAGAATATGCAACCACGGGAAGTGGCTGCGATCGTAGAACGGGATCGCCGGCAGGCGCGGAATCGGCAGCTGATTGCTTTCCGAAACAAACGGCTTGGAACGGCCCGCGACGATGGCGGTAGCTTCGTCCCAACGCGACGTAACGCCCGAGTCGAGCGTGGCCCGTACTTCCGTCAAACGATTCTTCAGGTGCGCTTCGAGCGCGGAGGAATATTGTGAGACGACGTCTCGCGCATGGAGCAGTTGCTCGCGAAACATGGCGGGCCACTGACTTTCCGGCGGCGCCACCTTCAACACGTTTCGATACATCGCCGACGCATTGGCCCGAGTGCCGAAGCGCTCCAGCCAACTCGCTCGCGCCAGCATGCCGGGAAGGAAATACGCATCGAGCGCCAGCACCGCATCGATCGCTTCGCGTTCCGCGTCCCGATCGCCACGCTGACGCTGCACATTCACCAGCGTCATCAAAATCACAGGATCGGCCGGAGCAACGGCTCGCGCGGCACGTAACAACTCGTCGGCAGCACCGAGATCGCCACGCTGCATGGCGTGGACGCCCAAGCTAAACAACGCTTTGGGATTGTTCGGGTCGAGCTTGCGGACTTCGAGCCAGACGCGCTCGGCGTCCTGCCAACGACCGGCATTCGCCAACTGGCCTGCGCTGCGTACGAGGTCTTCTAAGTTGGACATGCGAGGCAGCCTAACAAAAAAACGGCGGGCACAAGGCCCGCCGTCTTAGGAGTTGAAAGCCGGCAGCTTCTGCGGCTGCCGGCTGGTTGGCTTCGCGATCAGAAGCTGAAACGCAGACCCACCGAGTACATACGACCCAGGGCATCGTACAACTGCGGGAAGGTGTTGCCCGAGTTCGAACCCGTGTCGGCGGCTTCGTTGCCCACCACCGGCGGATCTTCCTCGAACACGTTGGCAATACCGAAGCTGACCGAAGCCTGCTCCATGAACTGCCAGCTGCCGTACATATCGAAGTAGTCGTACGAGTCGACCTTCTGGAACGCCGGGAAGACCGGCACAGCACTCGTGATGCTGCTCAGGTGACGCCACAGCAAGGACGCAGTGAAGTCGTTGTAGTTCCAGGTGGTACGCTGCAGCCAACGGGTTTCGGGCAGCGGACCGCCCTGAGGACCGTTACCGCAGTTCGTGCCGAAGATGCCGACGCAATCCACCACGTCGGTCAGATCCGAGCTCTGCGACTCGTGCGTCAGGTACTTGTTGACGTTAGCCGAGATGCGGATGTTGCCGAAGGCGCCGATGTCGAAGCCGAACGCCATGCCCAGTTCCACACCCTCAGCCTTCAGGTACTTCAGGTTGGTGGTATAGGTCTCCACGCCCGAGCCGTCCAGCGTCAAGCCGCCGCCGATACGACGGATCTTGGCGCACTCGGCAGCGATGCCGCCGACGTAGCAGTTGTCCAGCACTTCCTGAGCGCCGAACTCGCCGATCACGTCGGTGATGTCGATGTCGTAGTAGTCCAAGGAGATCAACACGTCCTTCACCACCGGGATGAAGTCAGGCGACCACACCACGCCGACCGTCAGCGTGTCCGCTTCTTCCGGCTTCGGCAGGTTGGCGAGGTCGGTACCCTGGAAGGAGTTGATCTGGCCCGACACGAGGTCGTTCACCACACCGATCTGACCGGCGCTCATGCCCGTCGACGCGCACAAGCCACGCAGCGTGGCGTTGTTCGCGAGAGCCGCGGCATTGGTCACCGAGCAAGGATCGCTCGTCGCGTTGTCGAGAGCCGTGGTATTCGGCGCCGCCAGCTCACCCACGTTCGGGGCGCGAGCTGCACGCTGCTTCATCACACGGAACAACACCTGGTCGATCGGCTTGTAGCTCAACCCGTACTTGAAGGTACGGTTCGCACCCGTCACGTCGTAATCGGCATAGCGATAGCCGGTTTCGAGATCGAGGGCCTGGATGCCCGGCAGGTCGTTCGCGATCGGCAACAGCAATTCGCCGAACACTTCCTTCACTTCGAAGCCGCCGGAGATCGGCAGGATCGAGCCACCGGCGCCGCCCAAGCAGCTGGCCGGCTGCGTCTGCCAGCAGAGGTCCGGCGTCGCGGTACCGGTTTCTTCGCGGTACTCCACGCCGAAGCTCATCGCCAACGGGCTGGCCGCCCACGGAATCTGCACAGGAGCGATCGGGCCGCTGACCGACGCGCCGACGATCTTCTGATCGTAGGCCTGCTGTTCGATCGCCGAAGCTGCCGAGTAAGCAGCCTGATCCGGAGTGATGGAGCCGAAGCCGCCGAACAGGTTCAGAGGCACGCAACCCGCGTTGCCGCTGCGGCAAGTCGGAACGCCGTTGATGTTCACGGCGTCGATCGCGTCCGCCGCGTTGGTCACGTTGGTGTAGCCCGCGCTCACGTTCGAACGCTCGGCTTCGCCGTACTGACCGAACACGTCGTAGTCCCAATCGCCGACCAGCTGGCCGCGCACGCCGACCAACATGTTGAACGAGTTGTTGTCGTAGGTCGTCGAACGTTCGCCGAACTCGACCGTACGGCGCGAGTACGTGATCAGCACGTCGTCAGCCGCATCGACCACGCCGTTGCTGTTCAAGTCACGCCAGTTCGGGAACGAACCGGCCGTCATCACCGTGGGGTTGGCAGCGGTGCGACCCGCGTTATACGCGTTGATGAACGTAGTCTGCGCCGAGGGGCTGATGTACGGGTTGCTGAGCGGAGTCCAGAAAGCGCTGCCGAAGATGCCCGACGGCGCGACCTGGGTACGCACGGACGTGCTGGTGTAGCCGAAACGTGCATACGCTTCCGCATGCTCGTTCATTTCGAAGTGACCGAGCACCATGCCGCCGAAACGTTCGAGCGGAGTCTGGTAGTAGTTGTAGGGGTTGAAGTTGAACACGCCGCAGTTGCTGCCAATGCTGCCGTCATCGCGGAACTGACCGATGGCGCCACCGCCAGCGATCGCAACGCGAGTCGGCAACGTGGTGGTCGAACCACCGGCCGCCACGGAGTTCGGGCCACCGCAACCAGCCGGAGCCGGAGTCGGCGCCACGCCGTTGAGGAAGTTCTGATAGTTCGCGCCGGAAGCGGTCGCGATACCCAGGCGGCCCAGCGGGCGGTCACCCAGCATCACAGCTTCGCGATCGGTCCAGTTCAGGCCGACCACGATGTTGCCGCGGCCATCGGCCACGTTGGCACCCATCACGAACGACGCGGACCGCAGGTCACCGTCCTTCTCGTCGAACTGCGAGAAGTCGGTGCTGATGTCGACGCCTTCGAAGTCTTCCTTCAGGATGAAGTTCACGGCACCCGCGATAGCGTCGGAACCGTACACCGCGGACGCGCCGCCGGTGACGATGTCAACGCGCTCAATCAGCGCCGTCGGGATGATGGAAGTATCGACTTCGCCATCGTAGTTGAACGGCGTGACTCGCTTGCCGTTGATCAGGATCAGGTTGCGCTCCGGGCCCAGGCCGCGCAGGTTCAGCGTGGCAGCACCGGCAGAGCCGTTGTTCACGTTGGAGCCGTCGCCGACTGCCGTGACCGGCAGGTCGCGCAGCACTTGCTCGATTTCCGTGGCTTGCTGGAGGTTGATCTCGTCGGCACCGATCGACAGGATCGGGCTCGAAGAAACAGCGCCAGGCACGCTGATGCGCGTACCGGTAACTACGACTTCCTGAATGTTCTCGTCATCGGCGGCATACACAGACTGCGTTGCCATGGCCGCCGCCGCGCCTGTCCACAATGCGCATTGGACGGCGCGCCGAATCGATTTACTCGTCGACATTAGAAATTCCTCCTGCGAGAGGGTATGAATTTTGATCGCGATGCCCCACCGCACGTTGCAGATGCGGTGCTCCCTTCTTTGGCGTCCTGACTGAAGTTGCAGGTCATCAAAACACCCAAGCGTGGCTCCGAGCATACAACCGTGTTTGAGCTATTAAAAGGATAACCGTTGTATACAAGCCGCACGCACGTCATAAAACGCACACTTATTCTGACTGGCGCGGACTTGGGGAGGGGCAAATGTGCCACGAAGGGGGCTGGACGGCCCGGCCGATCCCATGTTGTGCCGACACAACGATGCATCGCACTCAGTGAGTACGGTGCTCCAGCTCAATTCAGGGTAAGTGGTATGCGGGGAGCCGCGGGGGAATTAACTACTTGTTCTTACCCCGGAGTGTATTGACACCCCACGACGCGGCGCACCTAACTTTTGTCAGCAATCGGCTTATCGGGCCGCAACATTACATCGAGACCGACCGCCGTTCCAATGGCTGTTGCGATCCTCGGGACCGTTCTCGCAGGAATTCTTTGAGAATTCGCGCGGTGTGCGACTCCCGAGCGGCACGAAGCAACTCTTCGGGCGAGCCTTGCGCGACCACGCGGCCGCCGTCCGCACCGCCTTCCGGACCGAGATCGATGATCCAATCCGCTTCGGCGATGACATCCAGGTCGTGCTCGATGACGACGACGGTGTTGCCGGCGTCAACCAGTCGATGCAGCACGCGGATGAGTTTTTCCACGTCGGCCATGTGCAAACCGACGGTGGGCTCGTCGAGCACATACAACGTGCCCGGCAAGCGCTCGACGGCTTCGCCCGGTTCCGGCGTCCGCAGCATCTTTGACTCGCGCACTTTCGACAGCTCGGTGACCAGCTTGATGCGCTGAGCTTCGCCGCCCGACAACGTCGGGCTTTGCTGCCCGAGCGTGAGATAGCCGAGACCCACATCCTGCAGTAGCCGCAAGCAGTGATGAATGCGCGGATGCGCGCTGAAGAAATCCACTGCGTCGTCGACACTCATCATCAACACGTCGCCAATGCTCTTTTCCTTGTATTGAATCGTGAGCGTGTCGTGATTGAAGCGCCGTCCGCGGCAGCTGTCGCAAGTCACACGCACGTCGGGCAGGAAACTCATCTCGATCTTGCGCAGGCCCTGACCTTCGCAAGCATCGCAGCGACCGCCCGCGGCGTTGAAAGAGAATCGCGACGGCGTGTAACCGCGCATGCGCGACTCGGTGGTCTCAGCGAACACTTTGCGAATCGCGTCCCAGAAACCGATGTAGGTTGCCGGGCACGAGCGCGGCGTCTTGCCGATGGGCGTTTGATCGACTTCCAGAATCCGGTCGATCTGTTCCCAACCGGCGATTTCCTTGCAGCCACGCCATTCCAGCTTCGCGCCTCTACGACGGTTGATCGCTGCACGCAGATTGTCGTGAAGCACGTCGCGAGCAAACGTCGACTTGCCCGAACCGGACACACCCGTGATCACGACCAAACGATCCAACGGCACGCGACAATTTTGCTTGCGCAAGTTGTGCAGCGACGCTTCCTTGATCGTCAACGCCGGACCACGCGGGGACACTGCGCGACGCTCGCCAATCGGATGTTGCAAAGGATGAGCGAGCAGCTTGCCCGTGACAGATTCGGGCGAGCGCTCCAATTCCTTCGCCGTGCCGGCCGCAACAACTCGACCGCCGCGCGTACCCGCACCCGGCCCGAGATCGAGCACATAGTCGGCGCGACGAATCGTTTCTTCGTCGTGCTCGACCACCAGCAGCGAATTGCCCTTGGCCGCGAGCCGATCGAGTGTGTCGAGGAGAATGCGATTGTCGCGAGGATGCAAGCCGATGGTGGGCTCGTCCAGGATGTAACAAACGCCTTGCAGATTAGAGCCGAGCTGCGCCGCGAGTCTAATACGCTGCGCTTCACCGCCGGACAGTGTAGGCGCCGAACGATCCAGTGCGAGATAGCCCAAGCCGACATCTTCCAGGAAGGTCAGACGCGAGTTGATTTCCGTCAACACGTCGCGTGCGATCTCGCTTTCGCGGCCTTTCAACTTCAAGCCAGCGAATTGTTTGCGCATAATCGAGACTGATTGCGCCGTGAGCGCGGCAATCGACTCGTCACGGAAGCGAACATTACGCGCGATGGGATTCAGGCGCTGACCTTCGCAGTCCTCGCAGGGCTCCGCTTCGTCTTCGAACCAGTCGTTCCACCAGATCTCTTCGCCGCTTTGCTCCTCGTCGAAGCCGCGCATCGTCAAGCCGGTGCCGTAACAGCTCTCGCACCAGCCGTGCTTGGAGTTGAACGAGAACAGGCGAGGATCGAGCTCAGCGAAGCTCCTGGCGCATGACGGGCAGGCGCGACGGGTCGAGAAGATGGAAACATTCGATACTGCGGCGGCCTTCTTGGCTTTCTTCGCAGGCGCGGCCTTGGGAGCGAGCGCCTCATCGAGTAAGTGCACGACGCCCTTGCCAAAATCCAACGCCTTGGTCAGCGCCTCACGCAGCTCTCGTTCGTTCCGGGCGGAAACTTGTACCGTCGCGACCGGCAACTCAATCGTGTGCTCCTGGAAACGAGACAGACGTGGCCAGGCATTCGTCGGCAGCAAGTCGCCGTCGACACGCAGGTGCTCATAACCCTTCTTCGCCGCCCAAGCCGCCAGGTCGGTGTAGAAACCTTTGCGAGCAACGACCAGCGGCGCAAGCAAGCTGACGCTCTTGCCACGATAGTCGCGGCTGATGCGCGCGAAGATCGATTCGAAACTTTGCGGCTCGATGGGAACGTCGCAATCCGGGCAGTACTGAGTGCCCAGCTTGACGTACAACAAACGTAAGAAGTGATAAATCTCCGTCAGCGTCGCCACCGTGCTCTTGCGACCACCGCGGCTCGTGCGCTGTTCGATGGCCACCGTCGGCGGAATGCCGAAGATCGCATCGACATCCGGCCGCGACGCAGGCTGCACGAACTGACGCGCATACGCATTCAACGATTCGAGGTACCGGCGCTGGCCTTCGCCGAACACGATGTCGAACGCCAGCGTCGATTTACCCGAGCCCGACACGCCGGTGACGACGGTGAACTTATCGCGTGGTATCTCGACATCGACGTTCTTGAGATTGTGCTCGCGCGCGCCGTGAATGCTGATTGCATTGGCACGCGGCCGATGCGCAGCGACGACGGGCAGCGATACAACAGTTTTGTCGTCCGCAATCTCCCAGCCGCCATCGACTTCACGCAGCGCTTTGCCGGTGTGCGAGCCCGCTACCTTCATCACCTCGGCAGGCGTTCCGACCGCGACGATCTCGCCGCCGGCATCGCCACCTTCCGGTCCCAAGTCGATCAGCCAGTCCGATGCTGCGATGACATCGAGGTTGTGCTCGATGACCAGCAATGAGTGGCCGGCTGCGATCAAGCGCCGGAATGCGCGCAGCAGCTTCGCGATATCGTCGAAGTGCAAGCCGGTGGTGGGCTCGTCGAAAAGAAACAACTTGCCAGGCGTCGCAGCGTCTGCCGCGACAGTGGCGCTCTCCGCCAGATGTCCTGCGAGCTTCAGTCGCTGCGCTTCACCGCCCGACAACGTCGGCACCGGCTGTCCCAAGCGCAGATAGTCCAAACCTACTTCCGCCAGCGGCCGCAGCGTCGACAGAACCTCGCGCTCGCCTGCGAAGAACTCGACCGCTTCCGACACGGTCATGTCGAGCACATCGGCAATGCTGCGGCCAGCTCCGCTGCCGCGATTCAACTTCACTTCCAGAATTTCGCTGCGATACCGCCGGCCGTTGCAGTCCGCGCAACGCAGATACACGTCGGAGAGGAATTGCATCTCGACATGCTCGAAGCCGTTGCCACCGCAGGTCGGGCAGCGACCGTTGCCCGAGTTGAAACTGAAAGTGCCGATCGTGTAGTTGCGCTCTTTCGACACCGGCTCGTTCGCGAACAGCTTGCGGATCGCGTCGAACGCGCCGACATAGCTGGCCGGATTCGAACGTGTGGTGCGACCGATGGATGTTTGATCCACCATCACCACGGCGCTGATGTGCTCGGCACCCTTGATCGAATCGTGATTGCCAGGCGCTTCTGTCGGCTTGCCGAAATGCTTGAGCAGCGCCGGATACAGCACGTCCTGAATCAACGTCGATTTGCCCGAACCCGACACGCCCGTCACGCACACGAGACGGTTCAGCGGAATGGAAACATCGATGCCCTTGAGGTTGTGCTGGCGCGCGCCTTTCACGACGACGCTGGCTGTGGGCGTCGCATCTGTTGCCGCGGGAGTCGCTTCGCTCACCTGCTTGCGACCGAGTAAATAGTCCGCCGTCAGCGAGCGCTTAGCGCTCTTGAGTTGCGAAGGCGTGCCAAAGAAAACAATCTCGCCGCCTTTCTCGCCCGGCCCAGGCCCGACATCGATCAATTGATCGGCCGCTTGCATGACTTGCGGGTCGTGCTCGACGACGACCAGCGAATTGCCGGCGGCCTTGAGCCGACGCATCACGTCGATCACTCGTCCCATGTCGCGCGGATGCAAGCCGATGGACGGCTCGTCGAGCACGAACAATGTATTCACCAACGACGTGCCTAGCGCGGTCGTGAGATTGATTCGCTGTACTTCGCCGCCCGAGAGCGTGCGCGATTGGCGGTCGAGCGTGAGATAGCCCAGCCCGACATCCATCAAGTAGCCGAAGCGGCCTCGAATCTCACGCAACACCAGATCGCTGGCCTCGTCCAACGGCGCTGGCAGCGTCAGGCGCTCGAAGAATTGTTTGCAACGCTCGATCGGCAACAGCATCAGTTCGTGAATGCCGATGCCCGGCAGCTGCGCGAGCTTATCGTCGCTCCACTGCACGCCGGTCGGCTTGAAGCGCATGCCGTCGGGCAGGACCGCCTTGGCATCCTGCTTCGTACCCAAACGCCACAGCAACGCGTCGGTCTTGAGTCGCGCGCCATCACACGTAGTGCACGGCGTGTATGCGCGATACTTCGAGAGCAGCACGCGAATGTGCATCTTGTAGGACTTGGTTTCGAGCCAGGCGAAGAAACGACGCACGCCGTACCACAGCTTGTCCTCCCAACTGCCCTCGCCTTCCAGCACCCACTGACGCTGTGCCTCGGTGAGGTCGCGCCACGGAACGTCGACGGGAATGTTTCTTTTGCGCGCAAAGCGCATCAGATCGTCCTGACATTCGCGGTACGACTCGGTCTGCCACGGACGGATCGCGCCGCCCTTCAGCGTTTTACCGTGGTCGGGAACGATCAGCCCGAAATCGATGCCGATGATGCGACCGAAACCTCGACAGGCTTCGCATGCACCGATGGGCGAGTTGAACGAAAACAGGCTCGGCGTCGGCTCGTTGTAGTGAATGTCACAATCGGCGCAGTGCAGATCGGACGAGAACCGCCACGTCGCCGAAGTTGCCGGCGGAACGCCCGTCTCCGCAGCAGCGCGCGACTCGCCACTCTTCGCATCGAGCACGTGGATAGCAACGCGGCCTCGGCCTACACGCAGCGCGGATTCCAATGCCTCGACCACGCGCTCACGCTCAGTGTTATCGAAACGGAAGCGATCCTGAATCATTTCCAGCGTCACGCCGCCGCTGGCTTCTTCCGCAGCGGGCTTACGGCTCTTGGATTTTTTTCTGGGGACAGATTTCAAATCTGTCCCCGCCGCTGCGGCCTCGATACGCTGGAACAAGCGCGTGTAGCCCTGTTTTTCCAGCAGTCCCAACACCTCGGCCTCAGAGAAATTGGCGGGCACCGGCACCGGGAACGTCACGACCAGGCGAGCATCGGCCCGGCCCAGCACCTGCAATCGCTCACCCAATTCCGCATAGACGCTTTGCGCCGAATCGCGCTTCACCGGAGCGGCACAACATCGGCAATAAACCTGGGCCGCGCGCGAGAACAGCAGCTTCAGGTGATCATTCAGCTCGGTCATCGTGCCGACGGTCGAGCGCGAGGTGCGCACCGGATTGGTCTGATCGATGGCGATGGCCGGCGGAATGCCGTCGATGCGCTCCACTTGCGGCCGATCCATGCGATCCAGGAACTGCCGCGCGTAGGGAGAAAACGTCTCGACGTAACGACGTTGCCCCTCCGCGTACAGAGTGTCGAACACAAGCGAGGACTTGCCCGAACCCGATACGCCGGTGACGACGATGAGCTCACCCGTTGGCAGCTCCAGGTTCAGGTTCTTGAGATTATTCTGGCGCGCGCCACGAATGACGATGGACTGGGACATGCTCACCAGCGGCGCGTCGGCCGCAGCGAAGGAGTGGCAGGGGATCCGGGTAGATAGGGATTGTAAGCCGCCGCTTCAACCCGCCGCGCATTCAATACGACAAAGTTGTCAGGACTTGTCGTCTATTAGCCCGCTGGAGCGACTAGCGGAGGCAACGGGCAATGAAGTGTGGCGCAGACAGCTCGAAGCAGCTCGGATTCGCCGAGTGTCAATTGCTGATCGTGGCTCACGGTCTTGACCATCGCCTCGACCAGCTGCTCCTTGACGATGGGCGCCAGCTGATCGAGCCGGCTCAGCGCCAGGTCAAGCGGCTGTGCCCAATTCTCCGACGCAGCAAACTCGGGCCGAGCCCGCGGCAGCAAATGATGAACTCCCGCTTCGTAAGCACGTCGAGCGGACACCGCGTCCGCATGTCCCTGCTGGGCCAGCACCGAGAACAACACTTGAATGTCGTCTTGCACGACGTTCAGCGGCAACTGTCTCGGGCGGGCACTCGGACTCAAATCGTCGCGCAAGTGCACTTGAGCGAGCTTCCGCAACACATAGCTCTGCAGCGACGCCCGCCCTTCCCTTTGCAACATACCATTGAGACACGACGTGAGTTGCAACCTCTCTTCGCGAGTTAGCTGCCGCAACGCCGGGAACGCGCCAAACAATGCCGGCATGCGCTGCTCCGGTTCGAGCGCATCGACAGCGCTTTCGAGTTGCGAGGCCGCGCTCGCAACGCCAGCGCCGATCTGCCGAGCAATAAATAGTTTCTGTCGTTCGCGCGCTTCGCTGTTCGAATCGAGCGCCAGCGCCAACAACAGCGCACGCGCCGAATCGGAATGACGACCGGCGAGAACCACGGCGTCAGGCAACGACTTGCGAATCTGCCTCGCCACTCGCATGTGAATCGTGCCGGGATTGCCGACCAATCCAGCGACCGCAGGCGCAACGCCAGGAATGTTGATGATCGATTCCAGTCGCTCGGCCGCGGTCGGCTTCGGCGCAGCCTCGGGCTTAGCTTCTTGAGCCAGCAGCTGCGCACGCACACTATCGAATTCCTTCGGATCGAATTGAGGATCGATGGCCTTGATACGATCTTCCAGCGCCGGATGGGTTGCAAACATCCGGCTCATGCCGGGCGCGAACAACATGTGCGCGACTTCTTCCACTTCGGGATTGCCGATGCGCGAGCCGCTCGACAGCGCACCGATCTTCACCAGGGCGCCACGCAATCCAGTCGGATCACGCGTGAATTGCACGGCCGACGCATCGGCCAACTGCTCGCGGTGACGCGAGATCGCCGCTTGAATCAAGCGGCCGAAGAACAACCCGATATAGCCAATGATGAGCACGGCGAATGCGATCAACATCACCGGGCCCAGGCCTTTTTCTTTAGAGCTTCTGCTACCGGACCCTGAGCTGAACCTCAGCACCGTGCGCCCGATCATCGCGATCACGAGCAAGCCGAACAGCAGCCCCATCAGCCGCAGGTTCAAGCGCATATCGCCGTTCAAGATGTGACTGAACTCGTGCGCGATCACGCCTTGCAGCTCGGCACGATTCAATGTCCTGAGCGTGCCGCGAGTGACGCCGATCGCCGCGTTGGCGGGATTGTGTCCGGCCGCAAACGCATTGATGCCGCTCTCCTGCGACAGCAAGTAGACCTCAGGCATGGGTACACCCGATGCGATCGCCATTTCTTCCACGACATTGAGCAGACGACGCTGCAGCGGATCGGTGGTATCGGGCGAGATGCGCACGCCACCCAGCGAGCGGGCCACGACGCCACCGCCGCCACTGAGCACGACCGTCTTGTACAAGCTCGCCAGACCGATGACGCCGAGCACGATCAGCGTCGTCACCAGGATCGTTCCCGGGCGAGCTGCAACCCACGCGGCGAAATCGGGCAGGAATCCTGTGTGACGCAGCTCGGGATTGGTGAGCACGACGCCGTGCTGCTCGGCCGTGGCAAGCGCGAACAGCACGACGATGTTGATTGCCACGACCACCGCCAGCACGCCGAGGGCGAACAACACCACGAGTCGGCGCGACGCGCTACGCGCCGCTTCCTGATGCTGGAAGAAGTTCATGAGCTGCTAGCCCGGAAGGTCAAGTCAAAACTTCACCACCGGCACCGCACGCTTCTCCGGCGACTCGATCTGTAACAACTCCGCCGGCGCGAAGCCGAACGAATTGGCGACGATGCTGTTCGGAAACACTTCGCGCGAGTTGTTGTAATTCATCACGGCATCGTTGAACGCCTGGCGCGCGAACGCCACTTTGTTCTCGGTGGAAGTCAGCTCTTCCGACAGCTGCATCATGTTCTGATTGGCCTTGAGATCCGGGTAGGCTTCGGCCAAAGCAAACATCCGGCCGAGCGCGCCGCTCAATGCATTCTCCGCTCCCGCCAGCTGCTGCACGGCATTCGGATCGCCGGGATTCGAGGCGGCGGCTTTGAGGCCGGTGACGGCTGCATTGCGAGCCGCGATCACCGCTTCGAGCGTCTCGCGCTCGTGTTTCATATAACCCTTGGCGGTTTCGACCAGATTGGGAATCAGGTCGTGACGCCGGGTCAGCTGCACATCGATCTGCGCGAACGCGTTCTTGTAGCCGTTACGGCCGCTCACCAGCCGGTTGTAGATCGAGATGAAAAAAAACCCGATCAGGACAACGACGATCAAAACGATCCAGCCCATCTGTCGACCTCCGGCGGCGAAAGCCGCTGTTGTGAAGCATACCGAAGGAATGCATCCAGCAGCAGTCGTGCCGGCCAACGGCCGGCCGCTACCGGCGAAGCTACCTCGCCAGGGCTTCTGTTATTGCATCGTCCAGCCATTGCCGCGTCGTACCAACGGTCAGTTGCTCGTCCAACCAGCGGTCGACGTGCACGCGCAGCGGCTTGTCTTTCGACATAAGTATCGCCTTCTCGCCGTGCGTAAACGTTGCCGGCGTGGCTCGGCACAAACGCGTGTCCTTGCCGATCTGCAGATCCACTTCGACGTCGTCGGTCACCATTGCGTCGGCGCGGCCAGCGGCGATCTCGGCAAAGATGGTGCGATTGTCCGGGTGCACGGTGACCTTCGCGTGAGGCAGGCGCTCGCGCACGAATTGTTGATTGGTGCCGCCGGGATTCACGACCAAACGGACGTCGGGTCGATCTAACTCCTCGACAGTATCGAATCGTGCCTCGGTGCCACAGCGCACGATGGGCGTCTTACCGCCCGTGTGATACGGATGTGAGAACTCGGCCAACTTCGCACGTTCCGGGGTAATGCTGATGCCACCGACGGCGACATCGAAGCGGCCGTCCCGATAGTCGCGCATCAGGTTCGTCCAACTGGTCTGCACGAAATGCGCCTCGACGTTCAACGAGCGCGCGAGTGCTTGAGCCATCGTGACATCCGCTCCCGACACCTTGTCGCCGCGTTTGAGCGTGAATGGCGCGTAGTCGCCGGTGACTCCGACTCGCAGGACTTTGCTTGCCTTGATCCGCTCCAACGCCGGCGTTGGCACGGACTTCAACTTCGCCAACGCGCCGAGCAACTGCTCCCGATCTGCGGCATCGATGCCGCCCACGTCGACGACGCTGGCAAACGATTTGTAGTGCTCGATGAAGTCTGTGCGTGCGAACTCCGGCAGCGAGAGATAGATGGATTGCAGCAGCTGCGCGCCGATGCGATCCAGCTCGGGCCGCAACTCTCGATTCAAATCCCGCACCGGGTCGGGGCCGCCACCCTGTTTGCGCCAGGTGGCGATGAAATGTTCCTGCGCCTCGCTGGCGATGCGAATTTGGATCGCGAACAGCTCGCGCGCCGAGGCGGGATCGATGCCGAGTCGTTGAGCCTCAGCCACGCTCGCATCGAGCACGCGCTGCTCTCTCGCTGCATCCGTGACCGGTGCGCTATTCGCGAATTTCCAAGCGGCAACGGCGCGCATCAGCGACAAGCGTGTTTGCAGGATATCGAACACACGACGCACGTCGTCCTCGGGCGAATTGATGGCTACCGGTTCGGCACGCACTACGCATGCGATGAACAGCAAGGCAACCGCAATCAGATGACGCAGCGACATGACCAACCTCCGTTTGGAGGCGCAATGTAGCGCAAATGAAAAAGCCCGCCGAGAGCTGAACTCTCGGCGGGCTTTGGTGCAGCGACTATGCCGCGATCAGCGAGCTTTAAGCGGGGCAACCAAATCGAACAAGCGGCTCAACAGCGACGGCTTGAAGCCTTCGACTTCGAGATCTCCAGTGGACATCTGCGGGATGTCGCTCAAGTTCAAACGAACTTCTTCCTCGCCGCGCGGCGTGGAGAAATCATGGGCTCGCGCAACGGGCGCCGGCTGACGAACGGGAGCGTGGTCCTGCGCATGAGCGTGCGCTTGCTGTTGGGGAGCTCGGGAAGGCGCGGCCGCGGCGGTGCGACGAACCTGGTTCTGGGCGGGGCTGGCTGCGCTCATCAAATCCTCCGTACGAAACGAAAACACCTGGACCTGCGGGAAGCGTGGTTACACTAGAGCAAGCGCATCGGCCGACCTGTGAAGCAAATCACGTTCGGCTCGGGCTGTGCGAAACGCGGCTGGTTATGTCGCGCGCCTGTCGCAACCCACCGACGATCCTTGCTCTTGCGCGTCGGCGCGATTTGCACAATGTTTTCGCGCTAAGAGGAAATGTGGATGATGCTTCGCGTGTCTCTCACGAAAATTTTTTTCGTCGTCGCTGCACTATTCATCGCCGCAGCCTGCTCGAAAGAACCAGCAACGCCTGCCGCTGCGACGACACCGCTCGTCGAGCAGAGCGCAGCCGATTCCAAACCGGCTCGCGTCGAAGAGTTTCGCGGCAAGTTCGCGCCCGGCGGTATCGCGACGAATTATCAGGCCAGGTTCAGCGAGGGTCAGATTCAGTCTCTGCAAGAGACTCGCGAGCCAAACGCGCAAACAGGCGAGTATGAATTCAAGGGCGCTCGCTTGATGAAGTACCAAGGTGCGGCATTGAGCTCGACGGCGACGATCGAACTGGAGTTCGACCAGCAAGGCAAAGTGTTGGTGAACCGCGCGGGTGACAAACAGGTGAGTGCCGAAGAGATCAGTGCGATCCGCGATCGTGCGCAATCATTGCGAAGCCACGCTGTCGCTCACCACGACGTGCGCGGCCACGACAAACCTTAGTCTCGCGAGAGTGGCAACCGAATCTCGACGCGCAGCCCACCGGTAGACGCGTTCTGCGCTCGAACTTGCCCGTTATAGAGACCGACGACTCGCGCCGTGATCGCAAGGCCCAAGCCCGTGCCGCCTGAATCTCGATCGCGTGCTTCAGCCACACGATAGAACGGCTCGAAAATCTGCGTCAGCTCGGCTTCAGGCACACCGGGGCCGCGATCCTCGATGGCAATCAACGCATCGCCGCGTTCGTTTTGTAGCGACACGGCTACCGCCGAACCCGGCTCGGTGAAGCGCACGGCATTACGCAGCACGTTCTCGATGGCACTGCGAATCAGATCGTGATCGCCGTTCAGCCACAGATTCTCGCCCGGCTTCCAATCGACCTGCTTGTCCGCGGCGCTCGCTTCGAGCCGCGCGTCTTCGACGACTTCGCTCAACAGGCTGGTGAGATCGATAGGGTCCGACGGCAGGATGGGTTTGGCGGCCCGCAAGGCCGACAGCTGCAGCATCTGACCGATCAGCGTGTCGAGGCGTTCGGCTTCCAACTCGATGCGATCGAGCTGCTTGACGATATCGGCCTGCGGCCGGCGCGCGAGACCCAGCGCCACCCGCAACCGAGCCAGCGGCGAACGCAACTCGTGCGACATCGCACGCAACAGATCTTCCTTCGACGCGATCAATGTGCGGATGTCCTCCGCCATCGTGTCGAAGTCGCGTGCGAGCACGCCGAGCTCGTCACGGCGACTGGAGAACTCCTGACCGACACGTGCTTCGAGATTGCCGGCCGCAAGCGAGCGAGCGCTCGACTGCAGACGCTCCAAAGGTTTACTGATGTAACGAGCGAGCCACCAGCACATCAAACCGCTGATGACCAGCGCGAACGCCAGCACAACGACGCGAACGTCGGTCGAGAGCAGCGGACTCAACACGCCCGTCGCACCGATCATCAATGTATAGACGCTGCCGTCGCGGTCCGTGAACAGCGGCGTCAGCAGTAATGGATCGTCGCGACCGTTCGGTGGAGGTTCGCGGCCAAAGAAGCCCGCGTCCCGCAATCGATTCGCGTAGCTGCGATACGTGGGCGGCAGCGGCCGCTGCAAAATGTCTTGCCCGGACGAACCGACGACATAGAAGTGACGGCCGGGATAGCGATCCTCGGTTTCTTCGATCCAGCGATACAAATCTTCCATGCCGCCGACCAGCAAGCGATTGGATGCCTCGGAGGCGAGCTGGCGATTGTTCGGCCACGCGGCTTGATCGCGTTGAAAGCGATACCACGCGACACTGCCCGTGGTCGCGAGCACCAGCAGTGTCGCGAGCCAGAACGAAATGAAGATGCGAAGAAACAGAGATGGCACGGAATCTTCTCTTATCAGCCTCAGGCGCGAGGCTCGACGCGTGCCTCGCCGGTTGCGATCAACACATAGCCGGCGCCACGAATGCTGCGAATCTCGGGCAAACCGCTCTCGCCCAAGCCGAGCTTGCGACGCAGATTGCTCACATGCGTATCGATGCTTCGGTCATACGGCGTGAGCCGGCGACCGAGCACGCGCTCCGTCAACGATTCGCGCGACTGCACCTGGCCGACAGCACGCATCAACACTTCGAGCAAGCGCAATTCGGTGCCGGTGAGACGCACCGATTGTCCCGACAACGTCACTTCGAACGTCGCAGGATCGAGTCGCAACGGTCCGACGCTGACTGGATGCGCAGGCGTGTCCGCATCTCGCGGTGAGAACCGACGCAGCACCGCTCGCACGCGTGCGACCAGCTCGCGCGGGTTGAAAGGTTTGGAGAGGTAATCGTCGGCGCCGAGTTCGAGTCCGACGATACGATCGACGTCGGCGCCATGCGCGGTGAGCATGATCACCGGCACCGACAAGCTGTGACGTAACCGGCGCAACACTTCGAAGCCACTCAACGACGGCAGCATCACGTCCAGTATCACCAAATCGAACGGATGCGATTCGCCGGTGAGACGATCCAACGCCTCGGCGCCGTCGCGCACCAAAGACACCTGAAAACCCTCGCCGGTCAGATACTCGGTGAGCATCTGACCAAGCTCGCGGTCGTCGTCTACGATCAATACGGAAGCGGGCAAGGTCATGGTTCGATCCATTGTGCGCGGGACCATGGCACATCGAAAAATCGGCGGTTGCGAAGTTTCGTCAAGTTTCACCGACACCGGGGCGACGCGTCTCTCAACCCTGCCACAAAGCTTCGTTTTTGCGCAGTTCGGACGTTGTAAAACGAGCTGTAGCGGCGGATGTCCGAAATTTCCGCAGGCCCCGTCCTCCCGCAGGATGGCGCGCCCTCCGGAACCGGACTTTCCCCTCCGCGTTGAATGGGGGCCGAAGAGACCCGAGCGAAAACACGAGGAGACGATCATGACCAAACTGATTGCCCTGTTGGCCGCGACCTTGCTGACCGTCACGGCATACGCCGGCGACGACAAGGAGCACAAGGATCATGGGATGAAGTCCTCTGCCTTGACGTTCGATTCGCTGGACAAGAACGGCGATGCCCAGATCAGCAAGACCGAAGCGTCCGCCGACAAGACATTGTCCGACAGCTTCGCCAAAGCCGACACCAACGGCGACGGCTATCTGAGCAAGAGCGAATATACTGCCAGGACCAAGAGCTAACGCGGTCCACGGTTAGGCTCGATCCAGAAGCCCCATCGCTCCGGCGGTGAGGCTTCTTTCGTATGTAGTATCCTTCAGGCATGGCAGTTCCCTGGCTACAAATCGTTCAGCTGGTTCCCTCCATCGTCGAAGTTTCGCGCGAGCTGCTGAAACGCACCAAGCGTCTGCCGCCGCCGGAGGAAACGCCGTTGCCGCAGACGGCCGACGAGCTGGCCCAGCGCGTGTTGCAGCTGGAAGAAAATGAACGCCGGCAAGCCGAGCTGGTCGGCGAAATGGCCCAGCAGCTGGCGAATCTCACCCAGGCCCTGACGGCCTTGCACCGTCAGGTCACGTGGTTGAGCGGGATCAGCGCGGTTGGAGTGATATCAGCTCTGGTCGCGATCGGAATCGCCGCGAGCTGATTAGAAATTCGGGATCGGGCATCCTGCCACGACCCTCGTGCGAACCGGCAAAAGGCGCGACTTTTGCCTCTCGCTCGCCGCCTGCGGCGGCGGGGTACATCCATGTACCCGATTGTTTTATTCCTTCGCGGCCGCGTGATACAGCGGCAACACCCGAGGCACGTTCTTCTCCAGGTCCTTGATACGGGACTCGCCCGACGGGTGCGTGCTCAGGAATTCCGGCGGGCCACCGCCGCCGACTTTGGACATCTTCTGCCACAACGTGACGGCGGCATTCGGGTCGTATCCCGCGCGTGCCATCAACTCCAGGCCGATTCGATCCGCTTCCGCTTCCTGCTCGCGACTGTGCGGCAAGGTGAATGTCACAGCGGAGATCTGGCTGGCGAGTTGCATCGTCGTGGACTCAGCGCCAGTGGCTACCGCGACACCGGCGAGCACCATTTGCTCCGCATACGCGCGTGACAAACGTTCGCGCGAATGTTCCCTGAGCGCATGGGCGATTTCGTGACCGATCACGGCCGCGAGCTCGTCATCCGTCGGTCGCACCGTGTCGATGAGGCCGGTGTAGACCATGATCTTGCCGCCAGGCATGCAATATGCGTTCACGTCCTCGGACGTCTGCACGTTGACTTCCCAACTCCAGCTTTTGGCATCGGGACGAAACGTTTGCGTCTGGGGAATGAGCCGCTGCGAGATCCGTTGCACGCGATCGTATGTCAGCTTGTTGCTGTTGAGCGCACCGGCGGAACGCGCCTTGCTCACTTCCTGGTCGTAGGCGACCTTGGCGCCCTCGTCCACCTTCTCGGCGGACACCATCATCATCTGTTTGCGATTGACGCCGATGGCGCCCGGCTGCGTGGTCTGCACGGACTGACACGCCGTCACCAACAACGCGACCGCGCCGATGGCCAGCGCGCGAATCAAGCCACTTGCTCGCCCAGCTATTCGCCCACCTGTTCGCATGAAAATTCCTCCTTAAAGCCGTAATGTATTTATTGCTTCGGCGGTTCCGGGTTGCCGACGGTTACATAGCGCGCCAGGCGCTGCAATTGCCCGCCGAGCACTTCATCGACGATCGGCGCCCAATCGGCCAGGGGCCGATCCGCGAAGCCGCCGACGTTGTATGTAAATGTGATTTTCGAACCGCCGGCACCAGGCTCGATTTGCCAGGTCATCACGCCGTTCACGCCGAATTCCTGCAGCGGCCCGAGTGCGCCGTTGATGCGCAATGTTTTTGCCGGCTGCGCGTAGACGACGCTGCCGTGCTCGATGCCCGCATACAAGCTAAGCTTCTCGCAGAAGCAGCCACGCACATACGGCTCCAACGTGAGATTGCGAGCGTCGCCAGAATACGTGTGCTCGGGATCCCACCACTTCCCGATATCGGACAGCGCGGCCCAGATGACGGGCGGGGCGACATTGGGCGCCTCGGCGATGTGACGCAAACTGAACCCGTTCGGTCCAGCGGTGACGATCTCGGCCTGCGCGGCCGGATTCGCACCGAACGCAGCAACCATGACCGCCATCGAGACTACAGCGCGCATATTTTTTCCTCTGCCATCGGGCGCGCGCATGGTAATACGCGGCTCGCCAGGGATGGTACGCTACGCACATGACCGACAAAAAATCCCGCAAGAACAAGGCGGCCGGCAAGGTCCCGGAAGCTCACCCGCAAACCCCTTCCGTCAGCGAAGAACAAGCCCGGGAAGCCGTCGCCACGCTGCTGCGTTGGGCGGGTGAAGATCCGCGACGCGAGGGGCTGCACGACACGCCGACGCGAGTGGTTCGCGCTTATCGCGACTGGTTCTCCGGCTACTTGACCGACCCCGCCGATTATCTGCGCCGCACTTTCGAAGAAGTCGAAGGCTACGATGAGATGATCGTGCTGCGAGATATCGAATTCGAATCTCATTGCGAGCATCACATGGCGCCGATCATCGGCCGCGCGCACGTTGGTTATTTGCCGACCACCAAAGTGGTGGGCATCAGCAAACTGGCGCGTGTCGTCGATGGCTATGCGCGGCGCTTTCAAGTGCAAGAGAAACTCACCGCCCAGATCGCACGCTGTATCAACGACGTGCTCAAACCTCGCGGCGTCGGCGTCGTCATCAACGCGATCCATCAGTGCATGACCACTCGCGGCGTGCACAAACGCGGCGTGTCGATGATCACCAGCAAGATGCTCGGCGACTTCCGCGAGGATGCGCGCACTCGCAACGAGTTCCTGCGCTTCATCGACATTAGCGGCGGTCGCACTTAACAGTTAGCGCGTCGCGCGGGTGCGCGACTCGGGGAGTCCCCGAAGCGTCCGAACTTCACCGATGTGGGCGGCCCCGAGTGTGACGGAGTTCTCGTTGGAGATGTGCTGCACGTCCTAGGATCGGGCTTCGTGGAAGCACGAGCGTCGGATTCAGTCGATCCCGTCACTGAACCGAGCCGTGAACTGAGGTTGGTCCGTGAACGCCGCCGCGCAAACAACAACGACGCAACAAGCCCCTATTCGCGTGCGCGCGGAGCATATCTCGCTCGAAACGCAGGGCGATGTTCTCAGCGACAGCCAGGTCGATGGCCTGTTACGCAAAAGAACGGTTCGTAAAGTGCGCTGTGACTACGCGCTGGAAAGCAAACTCCGCGGCTGTATCACCAAGCTTGCGCTGCTCGAAGATCATTTTCTGTCGGTGCAGATGATCCGGCCGGACACCGAGCCCAAGAAATACGAATTCGATTTGCGCTTCGCCAATGCCAAACCGGTGATCACTCGGCACATCGCGTGGTTCTGGCTCGCGCTCGCATTCAGCCTGGTCGCATTGGCGACAGCGGCACTATGGATGCTGTGGCCCCGATCCGCCGCCGATTGGATCGCACCCGCACCGGTGACCGCTATCGCGGCGTTACTCGCCTCGGCGGGCTCGGTCGTGATGTTTCTTCGGCGCACCACCGAATCGTTGGAATTCTGGAGCGTGCACGGCCAGGTCTCATTGGTCGGCGTGACCGGCGCCATCGGCAGCACGCGCGACGGCAAGAAATTCTTCGTCGAGTTGATCAAGAGCATCGGTGCCGCCAAAAACGCACGGCCTCAACCGCCACAACAATTTCTGCGCGACGAAATGCGCGAACATCACAGGCTGCGCGAGCTCGGCGCTCTGACCGAAGCGCAGTACGAAACCAGCAAGAGCCGCATCCTCGCGTCGCATTGACGCACGACGCTCATCGCGCAAGTTCGCGTCGCTTGAACTGTCCAACATCGATCACGGCGCGCAGCGGCAAATGATCGGACGCACGACGCGCCAGTGGGCTCCTGTGCACGCTGACTGAAACGATCGCCTGCACCGGACGCACCCAGATTCTCGTCAATGCGAGAAACGGCGCGAACGAAGGAAACTCCGGCGGCGCCAGCGCTTCGCCCAGGATTTTGTGAGCATCGCGCAGCGTGCCGGCGCGCGGGAACCATTCGTTCATATCGCCCAACACGATGGTTGGATGATCCGGCGGCGACGATGCAATCGCGGCGAGCAGCTGACGCCACTGAAAGCGCCGCTCCGAGCGGCTCAGCCCCAAGTGAGTCGCGATCACTCTCAATGCATGACCGCCGACGTCCAACTCGACGTCGAGCGCGCCACGCGGCTCCAACCATTTGCCGTAACTCAGGTCGTGTCGATGCACGCTGATGACGGGCAAGCGCGTGAGCAACGCATTTCCATACTCACCGCTGTGACGCACGATGCGCAGGCCCGGCACCGCGGCCATATCCAGCGCCTGCGACAAATATTCGAGCTGCTGCGAATCGTCGTCTTTGCCCGGCTGGTTATCGACTTCCTGGAGCGCGAAGATGTCGCATTCCAATTCCCGCAACACGTCGGCGATGCGCGCCGGCGAGCAGCGACGATCCAATCCGACACAGCTGTGAATGTTGTATGAGCCGATAGCAATGCGGCGCACGCCCGACTCCGGCGCTGGGCCGGCGACGTCGCCGTCGATTGCGACTTCAGACAGTTCGCGCGTCGCTGACGCCATGTCCCGGGGAAGACGCTGCGGCCGACAACAACCAGCGTCGCACCAACCAACTGGCCCCACCGAGCAGGAACAGCACGAAGGCGATCAACCAATAATTGATGCGAGCCGGATCGTCCAACCAGGCCTGCAATTGATCGCCGAACACCGTCGACGCGAGCGTGCCCGGCAGGATGCCGATCGCCGTCCCTAGCAAAAATTCCCACAGCCGCATGCGAATCGCACCGGCGACGAAACCTTCGACGGCAAACGGAGCCAACGGCACCAGGCGCAACGCCGTCATCGCAGCCAGGCCGCGCCGTCTCAACACATGCAGAATTCTTTCTAACTTCTCGCCAGCCAAACGCCGAATCATGCCGGGATCGAGCCTGCGACCGGCGACATAGCTGCTCCACGCCGCCACTTGAATGCCCGTCATCGCAATCACGAAGCCCCATACGGGACCGTAGGCGATCACTGCAAACAATGTGATCAACGGTCGTGGAAACATCACATACGACGCAGGTGTAAACGCCAGCACCGTCAACACCGGTACCCACCATTGCTGGCCGGCCTCGCGTGCCCAGCGAGTGATCTGAGCGCCGTCGAGATAATTCACCAGCGGCGTGAATTTCCACAGCGCCGTCAGCCCGAACACCACCGCCGCGATGACGGCCAACTTGCCCCATGACGGCCCGCGAGCACCGGAGAGTTCGGGATCGTTCGCGGCCTGGCCGCTTTCGGTGCCGCTGAAGATCAGCGCCAGGTCGCTCAACCCGACCGGCTTTTCCGGATCGGCGACGCTCACCACATTGAGCAGCGCTTCGGAAACCTGCGGCACCTCGGTGATCTGCTTCAACGTACGATCTTCGCGTTGCAGATGATCGATGGCATCGCGCAGATTGCCGGCCTGCGCGACGGCGTCGTTCACTTGCTCAGTCCGATAGCCCAAATGCTCGCCAAGCAGCAGCGAACGAAACGCGCGAATCTGGTCCTGAATGTCGCGCCGGCCGTGCGCATCGATGGTGAGATCGCATTCCGTATCCAGTCCCATGGAACGGTTGGCGAGATTCGCCGAGCCGATCCGCACGATGTCGTCGTCGATCACGATCATCTTGGAATGAACGTCGATGCAGGTGCCTTCCTTCAATCCGGCAATGAACGGATAGAAGACGCGAAAGTGATTGTGCTTGTCGGCGGCGCGCAGCTTCGCGATCAGGCGAGTGCGCAATGTTTGCATGGTGACTTCTTCCAGCCAGCCGTGGCTCAACTCTCGCAGCACCACGATGACTTCCGGACCGTCGGGCTCGTCCAGGCGCGCCGCCAGCGCTTCGGCGACTTTATCGGCGGTGAAATATTGATTCTCGATGTAGATGCTGTTTCTGGCCTGGGCGATCATGTCCAGGTACAGCGCTTCGATTTCGCGCACGCCGGGGCTGCCGTTGATCGCAGGCTCGGTGCGAGACACGGCGACGTCCACATCGTGAACGGTCGGTTTGAGCGACTCAGGCCAACGCGATGTTTTCATTTCTGCCGCCGCAGCTTTGCGGCGAAACACGCGACGTTGTTGCGACGGCGGCCTCAAGGTCTCGCCGGTCGCCTTGCGCCAGCGTTCGCGAATGATGTCGCCCAACGCTCGCGCGGTGTCGCCCTCCACCGCCATCATCATATCGTGGAACGGCGGATAGGCCGTGCCCTTGGCATGTCGGTGTTCGTTGTTGGGCGAGTGTTCGTTCGTATCCCAGCGTCGCGAGGTCAGATCGATGCCGCCGTTGAACGCGACCATGTCGTCGATAACGACCATCTTCTGGTGATGACAACCACCGGTGGGGTGCGTGTTGTCGTAACGGAAATGCACGCGTCGATGCGGCTGCCAGCCGAGCCCGTAAAACGGCCCCCACTCGCGATCCAAGCCGAAGATCACCGGGTAATCCCAGATCAACACATGGATGTGCAGGTGGCGATTGTGGCGAGCCAGGTCGTTGAGGAACTCGCCCAGCTCCAGCTCGCACTCTTTATCGTTCGGGCCGCGACAAAGCAGCCGCGTGCGGCTGTGGAAATCCCAGCCGCTGATCAGAATGGAGCGTTTGGCCTTGCGCGCCGCTTCGACGAAAGCGCGGAAATAGTCGTCACCGTCGACGATCAACGCCGCCTGGCGGGCGTGCTCCACCCGCCAGCAATTGCGGCCCGGCTGGAACAACGTCGCGTTGGCGGAAGGCGCGGACATATCGGCTGGTGAGAACTGCAAACCTGGGAGATGTCGGCGAAACGCTTGCAGTCCGCAGCAGGTTCCGGCATCTCAATATCCGCGTGAGACGTCCACTACCGACAGCATCGGTTCGCCGGCCGCATACCGACGCAGGTTCTCGCGCACGACTTGGATCTGAGCGTCCTGGCCCAGGTCTGAATCGCTCGCGATGTGCGGCGTGATGATGACGTTCGGCGTCTTCCACAACGGATGATCGGGCGGCAAAGGTTCCGGATCGGTGACGTCGAGCGCGGCGCCGGCGATCTTCTTGTTCTTCAACGCATCGACCAGATCGGCGGTAACGACACTGCCGCCGCGCGCGACGTTCACGAAGTACGCGGAAGGTTTCATCTTCGCAAACAGGTCGGCGTTGAATATTCCTTTGGTCTGCGGTGTCAGCGGCGCCGTGTTGACGACGAAGTCCGCTTCGGCGATCAACTTGGGCAACTCGTCGGGCAGACCGACGTAGCTCACGAATTCCGGCCCGGTGCGACCGCTCGCGCGAGTCGCCGTGACTTTCATTCCAAGCGCGTGCGCACGCTTGGCGACTTCACTGCCGATGCCGCCGAGACCGACGACCAGCATGGTCTTGCCATCGACCACCGCCATGCGGCCCGGGGGCGTTTCGCGACGCCACTGACCTTCGCCTTGCGCCTTGATGAACAAGTCGAGCCCGCGCGTGAGCCCCATCGTCATCCCGATCGCATGCTCGGCGATGATCGGACCGGAGATGCGGCGCATGTTGGTGACCAGGATGTTTCTTTCCTTGACCGCCGGCACCGACACGCAGTTTTCCACGCCGGACGTCACCATCTGGATCCACTGAATGTTTTTCGCCGTCGTCAATAACTCGGCATTGCAGATGCCGATGGCGGCATCGATGCTCGCTGCCTTCGCTTTCGCTTCCGGCGTGCCGGCGACCAGGAATTCGATGTCGGGCATGGCGGATTGAAACGCCGGGCCCATTTGCGACGCGAAGCCTCCGACCACGATGCGCTTCGGCTTACGCCAGCCTTTGCGCTCCTTCACCGGCGCCTCGGCTTGTTCCAAGCCGTAATGCTCGATCACGCCCGACGCGGCGTTCTCCGCAGCCTTGACGTTGAGCGAAGCCAACGCGATCACAAACGCGCCGACCGACACCGAGACACGCAGCACGCGGTCCTTCATCCTAAACCTCCGCTGAGAAATCGAACTTTGTTGTTGAACCGCGCCGCTGCGGCGTGAGAAACGGTCAGGCGACGCCGTGTTGTTTGAACCAGGCTTGCAGCTTCTGCCACGCGTCCTTGGCATCGTCTTCTTTGTACGAAGGACGATAGTCGGCAAAGAACGCATGCTGCGAGTCGGGGTACACGACGATCTGCGCATCGACCTTCGCGGCCTTGAGCGCAGTGCGCATCTGCTCGACGGTTTCGAGCGGGATGCCTTGATCCTTGCCGCCGTACAGGCCGAGCACCGGCGCGTTGAGATCGCCGGCAATGTTGACTGGATGTTTCGGCGTATTCGCGGACGGGTCGCCGACCAGGCGTCCGTACCAGGCCACGCCGGCCTTCAATTGTTTGCTGTGCGCGGAGTACAGCCACACGATGCGGCCGCCCCAGCAGAAACCCGTGATGCCGAGTTTGGCGACATCCCCCTTGCCGGACTTCTGTGCGAAATCGACGGTCGCGTCGAGATCGGACATCACCTGCTGGTCGGGCACTTTGCCGACGATCACGCGAATCTCGTCGATGCTCTTGAGCTGGGACACATCGCCCTGGCGGTAGTACAGCTCGGGCGCGATCGCGAAGTAACCCAGCTTGGCGAAGCGCCGGCAAATATCCTTGATATGCTCGTGGACGCCGAAGATTTCCTGGACCACCAGCACGACGGGAAACGGCCCGCCCTTGGACGGCATGGCGCGATAGCCGGGAATATTGTCGTCGCCGACCGGGATTTTGACCTCGCCCGCGGTCAGGCCTTCGCTGCCAGTCGAAATGGTGGCGGCACCGACCGGCTGCACAGCGAGCGCGAAGCCGGCGGCGAGGCCGCTGACCATCACGTCGCGACGGTTCAATTCGACGCGTGAGAACACATTGGCGATATCGGAGTGCAGATCCCGGCTCATGTCGCTCTCCTGTTTACGTAGAGCGGGCGAGTGTAGCCACTCCGAACAGGCGCTGTAAGCCTGCACTCGCATCCACACCATAGAAGACCGCACCCACCGGCACTTTCCCTGCCACCGAGTCGATGACCGCTCCGAGACCTGCACCGGCAAATCCGCCGCACAGCTCGATCAGCTCCACGCCTTCATCGACCAACTGCCGAGCCGCCGCGACACCTTCACCGATGTCTCTCACTCCGACGCTCACGAGTGTTCCTAACGTGTCCTTGCGGCTGGGCTCGTCGGGTTCGAGCAAGTATATGAAGGCCCACTTCATGTGCACTCCTTAACATCCCCACCCAGCGACGATTGCCGATCGATGTCGTTACGGCGATCCTAGCGCGTCAGCTGGCCAACGGATATTGCCGATGAATTCACCCACGGACACTCTCGATCAGTCGCACATCCCGATTCTGCGCCGGGCCGGATGGGTACTCATCGCCGTCGGGTTGCTCGATATCGGCTTCATGATCTATTGCATCGTGAACCAGATGAGCTACAGCTCCAGTTTGAACATCTTCGCCGTCGTGGTCGGCGTGCTCCTGGTCAGAGGCAATTTACCCACGGCTCGGTTTGTAACATCGGCAACTGCGTTTCTGTTATCGGGATTGGCAGTTGGCTGCCTCACGGTCTATCCATGGCTGATGCCATGGAAATATACGTGGCAGACATTCCGGAGCGATCCTGCCGATTGGGCAGCTACTATGGCGTTCTTTTTCGCGATCCCACTGCTGCTCGCTTGGGTCTATCGACAACTGCGTTTACCCGCTGTCGTCGCCGCCCTGGCAGCTAAAGGCCACCGCAGTCGAGCACCGATCGTGGCATTCGTTAGCGGTGCCGCGCTGGCGATATCGATGGGTGTGCTGATGCAACTCGTGCTCAACGGCGATACGGCTCGGGAGGCGATCGGCCGGGCCAGGCAGCAACATGGCACCGAGTACGACTACTTCGTGTCGAACATAAACTGGGGTGGCGGCCGGGCCAGGGCTACTGTCGTTGGTTATAACGAGCGTGAAGTTCGGGATATCGAGGTTGAGTGGCAAACGACGGAATAATCGCGCCCAGCGCGACTCGGACGCACTGAACTCGACGCTACGCCGCTGTCGAACGGCAACCATCCATGGTTGCGACGAGAATGAACAAAGGAATGCTGGCGGTTACACCAGCACTCGCTCGATTCCGCCCGCGTTAGCCTTCTGCACATATTCGGGCAGCCAGTTGGCGCCCAGCACGTGCTTCGCGATTTCGATGACGATGTAATCGGCGTCGATGTCCGCGTCGTCGTTGTAGCGCTTCAAGCCCTGCATGCACGAGGGGCACGACGTGAGGATCTTCACTTCGCCCTTGAACCCATCGGCACGCAACTTATCCGCGCCCTTGCGCATCTCGATTTCCTTGCGGAAACGAACCTGGGTCGCGACGTCGGGACGCGTGACGGCGAACGTGCCGGACTCGCCGCAGCAGCGATCGTTCTTTTCGATCTTGCCGTTCACGGCGTCGTTCATCAGCGTGTTCACGACCTTGAGCGGGTCGTAGCTCTTCATCGGCGTGTGACACGGATCGTGATACATGTAGCGCACGCCCGTCACACCTTCCAGACGCACGCCGCGCTCCATCAGGAACTCGTGAATGTCGATGATGCGGCAGCCGGGGAAGATCTCGTCGAATTTATAACCCTGCAATTGATCGAAGCAGGTTCCGCAACTGACGACCACCGTCTTGATGTCGAGATAGTTGAGCGTGTTCGCGACGCGGTGGAACAGTACGCGATTGTCGGTGATGATCTGCTCGGCCTTGTCGAACTGGCCCGCGCCACGCTGCGGGTAGCCGCAGCACAGATAACCCGGCGGCAATACAGTTTGCACGCCGACCTGCCACAGCATGGCCTGGGTCGCCAGCCCAACCTGCGAGAACAAACGTTCCGAACCGCAGCCGGGGAAATAAAACACCGCTTCCGATTCGCTGGTGGTGCGGGCCGGATCGCGAATGATGGGCACGTAGTTGCGATCTTCGATGTCGAGCAAGGCGCGCGCCGTTTTCTTCGGCAGTCCACCCGGCATCTTCTTGTTCACGAAGTGAACGACTTGTTCGCGTATCGGCGCCTTGCCCGTCGTCGCCGGCGGACGCGCGGTCTGCGCCGACGCAACGACGCTCAACGCGCGATTCGCCATACGCTGGGCCTTGAAGCCCCATTCGAGCATGGCCGTGCGCGCAATCTTGATCGTCTGCGGATTGGTGGCGTTCAAGAAGAACATCGACGCCGCAGTACCCGCATTGAAACGCTTCTTGCCCATGCGACGGAGCAGATCGCGCATCGCCATCGACACGTCGCCGAAATCGATGTTCACCGGGCACGGCTTTTCGCACTTGTGACAAACGGTGCAGTGATCGGCCACGTCCGAGAACTCGTCCCAGTGACGCAACGACACGCCACGACGCGTCTGCTCTTCGTACAGGAACGCTTCGATGAGCAGCGAGGTCGCGAGAATCTTGTTACGCGGCGAGTACAGCAGGTTGGCGCGAGGCACATGCGTTGCGCACACCGGCTTGCACTTGCCACAGCGCAAACAATCCTTGATCGCATCCGAAATCGAATTGATGTCGGACTGCTGCATGATGAGCGACTCGTGGCCCATCAAGTTGAAGCTCGGCGTGTACGCGTTGCGCAGATCGCCGCCGGGCATGAGCTTGCCGCGATTGAAACGGCCGTCCGGATCGATGCGGTCCTTGTAACGGCGGAATTCCACCGTCTCGTCGTCGCTCAGGAATTCCAGCTTGGTGATGCCGATGCCGTGCTCGCCGGAGATCACGCCGTCCAGGCTGCGCGCGATTTTCATGATGCGCTCGACGGCGCGATTCGCCGTTTGCAACATCTCGTAGTCGTCGGAGTTCACTGGAATGTTGGTATGCACGTTGCCGTCGCCGGCATGCATATGCAGCGCTACCCACACGCGTCCACGCAGCACGCGTTTGTGAATTTCCTCCACGGCCGTCAGGATCGGCTGGCAGGCGCCACCGACGAACAATCGACGCAGATGCGCGCGCACTTCCGATTTCCACGACGTGCGCAGCGACCGATCCTGCACTAGATCGAATACGCGGGTGTTCGGCTCGCGCTCCAGACGTCGTTCGAAATCACTTCGCAAAGGCGCGAAGCCGATCGCCGACAACTGCGCCAAAGCGTCTCGCAATGGCGTATCCAAATGTTCGGCGAGATAGCTCCAGCGCGCCAGCGTATCCGCGATAATTTGTTGAGCCTGGATCTGCCGGTCGCCCAATAATTCGGCGCGCGACACGCGCTCCAACTCTGGATCGTCGACCTTGCCGAGCGGCAGCTCGCCTTCGAAGAACTCGCGCAGCTGCGTGAGCATCTTGATCTTGTTGTCGAACGACAGCTCGACGTTGATGCGTTCGATGGCGTCGGTGTAATCGCCCATGCGTTCGAGCGGAATCACCACGTCTTCGTTGATCTTGAACGCGTTGGTATGTTTCGCAATCGCGGCCGTGCGGGAGCGATCCAGCCAGAACTTCTTGCGAGCGTCGGGATTGACCGCGACGAAACCTTCGCCCGCGCGGCTGTTGGCGATGCGCACGACTTCGGACGTGGCTTTGGCCACCGCATCGTCGTTGTCGCCGACGATATCGCCGATCAACACCATCTTCGGCAACGCGCCGCGCTTCGACTTGGTCGCATAGCCGACCGCGCGCAAGTAACGTTCGTCGAGATGTTCCAGACCGGCGAGCTGCACGCCCGTGGTGCGCGCCTCGTTGTCGAGCAGCGTTTTGATTTCCACGATGGATGGAATCGCGTGCCGCGCGTGACCGAAGAATTCCATGCACACGGTGCGCGTGTGCTTCGGCATGCGATGAAGAATCCAGCGCGCCGAGGTGATCACGCCGTCGCAACCTTCCTTCTGCACGCCCGGCAATCCGCCGAGGAATTTATCAGTCACGTCTTTGCCGAGGCCGGCCTTGCGGAACTTGCGGCCTTCGATGTCGACGCGAGTGGTACGCAACACGCGAGCCTTCTGCGGATTGTCTCGGCCGTCTTTCCAAACCAGCTCGAACTTCGCCACTTCGACGTCGTGAATCTTGCCGCGGTTGTGATCCAGGCGCGTGACTTCGAGCCAGTTGCCGTCCGGATCGACCATCCGCCACCAGAACAGATTGTCGACCGCCGTGCCCCACAGCACCGCTTTCTTGCCGCCGGCATTCATCGCCACGTTGCCGCCGATGCACGACGCGTCGGCTGAGGTGGGATCGACAGCAAACACCAGGCCCGCACGCTCGGCAGCATCCGACACGCGACGAGTCACCACGCCCGCGCCGCTGAAAATCGTCGGCACATTGGCATCGGGTGCATCGGGCGTGCTCGCAGCGATGCCGACGATTTCGATCTCGCCCAATGTTTCCAATTTTTCCGTGTTGATGACCGCCGACAGCGGCGTGAGCGGAATCGCGCCGCCGGTGTAACCCGTGCCGCCGCCGCGAGGAATGATGGTGAGTCCAAGCTCGATGCACGCACGCACCAGCGCCGGAATCTCATGTTCCGAATCCGGCGACAACACCAGGAACGGATATTCGATACGCCAGTCGGTCGCATCAGTGACGTGCGAGACACGAGCGAATGCATCGAAACGAATATTGTCGGCGCGGGTGTGACGTTCCAACAATCGCCGCGCGCGCTTGCGCAACTGAACGAACTTATCGAAGTCGTTCGCGAACGACTCCACCGCCCGCCGCGCCGCTTGCAGCAGCTCGCCGACTTTGCGATCGCGCTCGGGATCGGCATCGTCGCGACGCCGCTCGATCTCGTTGAGCCGGTGATGCAAAGCTTCGATCAGCAGGCGCCGGCGCTTCGGGTTGTCGATCAGGTCGTCCTGCAGATACGGATTTCGCTGCACGACCCAGATGTCGCCGAGCACTTCGTACAGCATCCGCGCCGAGCGGCCGGTGCGACGCTCGCCCCGCAGCTCGTCGAGAATCGCCCACGTCGAGTCGCCCAACAAACGCATCACGATCTCGCGATCCGAGAACGAGGTGTAGTTGTAGGGGATTTCGCGCAGGCGCACGGCGGACCCGACGAAGGTCGCCGGATTCGGGTGGCCCTCGGTTTCGAGCGGTAGCACTAGATTGCGCAAGGGAGGCAAGGCTCGGCGGTGAATGGACGGCGATTGTAGTGGGAACGGTGCGCACGCAGAAGGACAGATTCCCGACTCGCGCCAATCATTTATATTGACCGAACCAAACGGCATAAGCGCCCACGATGAACATCCAACTGTCAACCCTGGAAGCTCGCCTGATCGGCTGCCTGATCGAGAAGGCCCTCACCACGCCGGATCAGTATCCGCTGTCGCTCAATGCGCTGATGAATGCGTGCAACCAGAAGAGCAATCGCGATCCGGTGCTGTCGCTCGACGAACGCACCGTGCAGGAGAGCGTCGACGGCCTGGTGAAAAAGCACCTGGTACTGGAAAAATCGGGTTTCGGCAGCCGGGTGCAGAAGTATCAACATCGGTTCTGCAACACCGGTTTTGGTTCGCTCGACTTCACGCCGGTGGAAACCGCCATCGTGTGCGAGCTGCTGGTGCGAGGCCCGCAGACGCCCGGCGAGCTGCGCAGCCGAGTTCCCCGCATGGCGCAGCTGTCGGATGGCGGTGAGGTCGACACCGCGCTCGAAAACCTTGCCACTCGCCCGGATGGCCCGTTCGTGAAGCAGCTGCCCCGTGAGTCCGGGCGCCGCGACTCGCGCTTTGCGCACTTGTTCAGTGGCGAGGATCAGATCCCGCTGACACCCGGAGAGTCTTCGCCGCTTGCAGAATCTGAATCCCGACCACACATGGCCAGCACGGACGCACGCGGGTCGCTGTCGGCGCGCGTGGAGAGCCTGGAGGAGCAAGTGGCCGCGTTGCGCCAGGAGCTGGAGGCGCTGCGGGGGAGCATTAAATCCCCGTAATGGCGTCAAACTTCGCGGGAGCTTGCGCGTCTCATCAGGCATCGTCCCCACGGGAACGTCCCGACCCCTACGGGGAACACTTGGGAGGAGATTGCTCGATGACCCGCCAACCTTTGAACCGTACACGTATCAGCGTGGCGACCGCCGCGGCCCTGATGGGCATGGCCCTCGCCGGCTGCAACGGCAGCTTTGCCGACAACAATCCCGTCGAGGCCGCCGCTGCGAGCCCGCCGCCCGCAATTACGACCGCCTCGCCGCGCAATGTCGCAGCTGCCCTGCCCGATTTCGCCGGACTGGTGGAGCACTACGGCGCCGCCGTCGTGAACGTCACTGTCGTCGGCAAGAGCCAGCCAGTCGTCGACGTGCCCGGCGGCGGTGGCCTTTCGCCGAACGATCCGTTCTATGAATTCTTCCGTCGCTTCGGTCAGCCCGGTCGGGGTGGCGGCCAGCCGCAACCCGCGCGTGGCGAAGGCTCCGGCTTTATCGTCACCGGCGACGGTTACATCCTGACCAACGCACACGTGGTCGAGAACGCCGACGAAGTCACGGTGAAGACCACCGACCGTCGCGAATACACGGCGAAAGTGGTCGGCTCCGACGCGGCGACCGACGTCGCGGTGTTGAAGATCGACGCCAAGAACCTGCCAACGGTGAAGATCGGCGACGCGTCCAAGCTGCGCCCTGGTGAATGGGTGATCGCCATCGGCTCGCCGTTCGGCTTCGAGAACAGCGTCACCGCCGGCATCGTCAGCGCGACCTCGCGCTCCATGCCTGGCAGCAACTACGCGCCGTTCATTCAGACCGACGTCGCGGTAAACCCCGGCAATTCCGGCGGCCCGCTGTTCAATCTCAACGGCGAAGTGGTCGGCATCAACTCGCAGATCTACAGCCGCAACGGCGGCTACATGGGCCTGTCGTTCGCGATTCCCATCGACGTCGCCAACAACGTGCGCACGCAGCTGGTGTCCAGCGGTAAGGTCACCCGCAGCCGCATCGGTGTATCGATTCAAGATGTGAATGCGCAGCTCGCAGAATCGTTCGGCCTGGATCGTCCGCGCGGCGCGCTGGTCGGCATGGTCGAAGAGGACGGCCCGGGCGCGAAGGCCGGCATCAAGGCCGGCGACGTGATCCTCAAGGTGGACGGCAACGAGATCGACACGTCGGCGCAACTGCCCGGCATCATCGCCGGCAAGAAGCCCGGCAGCTCGGTCGATATCGAAGTGTGGCGCGACGGCGGCGTGAAACGCCTGTCCGCGAAGCCAGTCGAGATCGTCGAGAAAGGCACCAAGGTCGCGATGCGCGACAGCGACGAGGCCGATGCGACTGCCAAGCTCGGCTTGTCCGTGCGACCGTTGCAGCAGGAGGAGAAGCGTCAGGTCGAGACCGACGGCGACCTGGTGGTCGAGGACGTCGACGGCCCGGCCGCTGCCGCCGGCGTGCAACGTGGCGATATCATTCTTGGCGTGAACGGCCGACCGGTGAAATCCGTGGAGGAGCTCCGCACCGCCGCCAAGAAGACCAAGGGCAAGATCGTTGCGCTGTTGATCGAGCGCGACGATGCGCAGATCTTCGTTCCGGTCCGAGCTGGCTGAGCGAGTGTGTCCCCCACCGGCGAGCGGTGGCCCGCGCGATCCTCGGCGCGCGGTTCCGCCCTCGCCGGTTTCCAACATCCCTGTGAAGCGAGTCGCTGACTTTGGGGTCGCCGATCTGGAAATGAAACTGCTGCTCATCGAAGACGACCTGCAGGCCGCCGAATATCTGGTGAAGGGGCTGCGCGAAAGCGGCTACGCGATCGAGCACAGCCCCGACGGCCGCGACGGCCTGGAAAAGGCCACGCAACGCAATTACGACGTCGTCATTGCCGACCGCCAGCTGCCGCACGTCGACGGCCTGGCGATCGTCACCGCCCTGCGCGAACGAAACGATCGCACGCCGGTACTGATTCTCTCCGCGCTCGGCACTGTGGACGATCGCGTGCACGGCCTCAAAGTCGGCGGCGACGACTACCTCACCAAACCTTTCGCCTTCGCCGAGCTGCTCGCGCGCATTGAAGCGCTCAGCCGGCGCAGCTCGGCTCTGGCCGAATCCAGCCGTTTGAAAGTGGCGGACCTGGAATTGGATTTATTAGCCCGCAAAGTCACCCGCGCCGGGCAGACCATCGATCTCACCACCAAGGAATTCCAGCTGCTGGAGTTCCTGATGCGCCGGCCCGGCCAGGTCGTCACCCGCACCATGCTGCTGGAAGGCGTGTGGAACCTGCACTTCGATCCGCAAACCAACATCACCGACGTGCACATGAGCCGCCTGCGCAACGCCGTCGACAAAGGGTTTGCACGGCCGTTGATTCATACGGTGCGTGGGGCGGGCTACGTGCTGAAGGAATGAGCGGTTGGCGGATCGCGGTTAGCGGTTGGCGGTTAGTGGGGACGAGCGGTCATACTTGAGCCGCGTGCCACGAACGCGTCTCAGATCCAGGAGCCGGTTTGCACCAACCGCCAACCGCTAACCGCCAACCGCGAACCGCTATGCGCCTGTCCACCTCGCGACTGGCGGCGCTGTTCATTCTGATTTTCGCCGCTGGCGTCACGCTGGTGCTCACTGCCGTTTATTTCCTCACGGCTCGCGTGCTCGACAGCGAAGTCGACGCGGTCATCAACTCCGAAGTCAACAACCTGGTCGACGACTACGCTCGCGGCGGTTTGTTGAACCTCGCCGCCGCCCTCCACCGTCGTGCCGACAGCTGGGGCCGCACCGGCGCGGTTTATATACTCGCCGAGAACAACGGCTTCCCCATCGCCGGCAATCTCGCCCGCTGGCCGCAAGCGTTGAGTCGCTACAACGATTGGGTCGAATTCGAAATCGACGCGAGCGAAGCCGGCGGCATCGTCTCCCACCCGGTGCGCGCGCAAATCATTCGTTTGCCCGGCAATCGCTGGTTGCTGGTCGGCACCGACATCCTCGAACGCCGTCGCCTCGCGTCCCGCCTGCGCACGGCGATGTTTTGGGGCGTCGGCACCAGCGTGCTGCTCGCGACCTTGTTTGGATTGAGTTACAGCCGTCGCATTCGCCGTCGCGTGCGGGTGATCGCCGCGACTTGCGAATCCATCATGGAAGGCGACCTGTCACAACGCTTGCCGGTCGAGGCAGCACACGATGAGTTCGATGCACTGGGCGCAGCGGTCAATCGCATGCTTGAGACCATCGAACAACAAACCGACATGCTACGCACGACGTTCGACAGCGCCGCTCACGACCTTCGCGGCCCTTTGTATCGCGCTCGCGTGCGTATCGAAGAATCGCTACAGCACGAAGGGTTGAGCGACAACGTCCGCGAAACCATGGAAGCGACGCTCGCCGAGCTCGAACGCGTGCAACGCACGTTGGGCACGCTGTTACAAATCGCACAGACTGACGGTCGCGGTCGCGAAGTCCCCACCGAAGACGTGGACGTCGCCGCCCTCGCTCGCGAGCTGGTCGAGCTCTATCAACCCGAAGCCGGCACTCGCAACATCACCCTCGACTACCGCGGCGACACCGCAGCTCACATTCACGGCAATCGCCAATTGCTCGCACAAGCGGTCGTCAATCTGCTGGAGAATGCAATCAAGTATGTTCAAGACGGCGGCAACGTGGAAGCCAGCATCCGCGCCGACGCCGAGTCCATCACCCTCACCGTCTCCGACAACGGCCCCGGCATTCCTGCCGCCGACCGCCAACGCATATTGCAACCGTTCGTCCGGCTTGAACGGGATAGGGAACGGGTTGGCAGTGGCCTTGGCTTGAGCCTCGTCGCGGCCGTCATGCGGCTGCATCGGGCGACGATCGAATTGTTGGATAACGAACCGGGGTTGATTGTGAGATGTGTGCTGCCGACGGGAGCGAGTGGCAGCGCTCAGCGCCGCTCCATCGCCTCCACATAAAACACCTCGCACGCCCCATTCCCCGTATCCGCTCTCGTGAGCGAGCTGCTCCAGGTGAAATTGTTCGGGCCGAGGGCGCTGACCAGTTTGCCGCGGAGGTGGACGACGTTGCCGGGACGAACGCGTTTCAATTCGTCCTCTAACTGGCCGCTCGCAGGGATGAGATGCATATTCGCAGCGTTGAGCAAAGCGACGTTGATGTCGATGGCCTGCTCGTCGGGATAGATGGTGAAGAAGCGCGCGCCTTGCCGGACTCGGAAATGTTCGAGCACGGCGCTATCGGACATAGGGCCCCAGCCGAGGGCGAAGTCGATGGGAGACAGGCGAGAGCTGAGGTCGGTGCGGTATTGCTCGACCGACAACACGCGAGCTTCGACGTCGAACTCGGCGAGCGGCGTGAGCTGGTACTGACCGAACTGAAATGCCGGTCGCTGCACCAAACGTTGCAGCGGTTGGTTTGCTGCCAGTACGCCGGGCGCGCGTTCGATTGCACCGCCGGTCGCAAGCATAAAGATGCCCGCCGCAACGGCGGCGAGCGCCAGATAAAGTTTCATGTGAGCAAACATGAGAGCCGCAGCGTAATGCGGAACCTGAAGGCTCCGCAGTGCGCCGGTCACAAACAAAGCGCGAGGCTATTGGGCGTCGACCTTCACCCAGATCGATAGTTCGTTGTTGTCGGTACCGTAACTTCGGCTCAACACGCCGCGACTGGTGCTGCTCGACGACTCGCTAACACCGCCGAGTTGCATCCACGAGCCGAGCCGCCCGATGACCTGCGTGTTGAGCGATTGCGTTTGCACGTTCCCACTGGCGACGCGCTCGTCCTGCTGCGAGATCTCCAGAATCACTTCGGTGCCACGAATACGCGGCGTCACCATGAAGCCGCGTTGCAGATTGCGCTGCTCGATCGTGCCGGCGACGAGGGGCCGGCGACCGCCGCCAACTGCGACGGCTGTCACAATCGGCACTGAAGTGCCGGTAGCAATGAAGGCGGAGCTGCCGTCGAGAACCTGCACGCTGAAAACACTCGAACCTTGCGTCCGCAAAGTGCCCTCGCCTGCGCGCACGGTCACACTCGACGGACCATCAGTCCGCACTGTGCCCGATGCGGACGCTTGCTCGCGCTGAATATCTTGAGCAGTGCCTCGACGCACCGACACCAGCATCTGTCGTTGTTGTTTATCCAATTGCTCGACCGCCGAGCGCAGCTGCGCGACGTTCGAAGGGCTCGCTCGCACGAACAACTTGTAGTCCTGGCCGGTGAGCG